>Ga0209542_10004410_pt1 | contig 28983 bp, 32 predicted proteins | sample RifCSPhighO2_01_FD_184028 | JGI IMG/M metagenome (GOLD analysis project Ga0209542, IMG submission 184028) | Soil microbial communities from Rifle, Colorado - Rifle CSP2_plank highO2_0.1 (SPAdes) (version 2) | ecosystem: Environmental > Terrestrial > Deep subsurface > Rock core/Sediment ...
GCTTTAGCTTCGGCGGGTCCTTTTTCGTCTATTTTTTTCTTTGCCATGTATGTACATTATATCATTAAAATAAAGCATTTGCTAGTCAAAATATGCCTGCCCGCAATACTAAAAAGCATAGCTTTTGCAGGCGGGGGTAGTTTTTAAGTGAAATTTAAAAAGAAAAGGGCTGGGTGCGCGATGTGTCGCACCCAGCCCGATCTTTACTTCACGAAATGATAACTTTTTTCCCTCCTTTTCGAGGGAATTTTTTGCTGAATGTTATCGGGTTCAGCTTCCCGGGTAGTTTCAGCCGAACTACCAAGCTCCGATGAATGTCGGAGGATTTCTCTGAGCTTGCCTTGTTGGGCAAGCTCATATTCTTCCTTTTTTGTCATTTTTCTCTTTACCTTTCTGTTTTTTCGCCAACTTCGCATGGCGAACTCGACCGCTCTCCTGCGGGAGGGGGTCCCTGGAGCAGTGTTTTAGATACAAAATTTTATATCCAAGGCACTGCTCCAAAAACAGAAAAGAAAAGTTTACAAAGAACAAAAATCCTAAAGAACTAAAAATACCAGCCCTCTTCCATTAGAAGGCTAGTATTTGTGTTGTAAGAGTTTTAAAGTTTTTTACAGCGCAAATATCAACCTTCTAGATGAGGTAATAATAATCTTAAAGGGTGCCCAGTTATTATTTATCTTCCGATTCATACTTAAAAAGACTTTAGCATATATCTCGTAAATGTAAATGTACTATGTGGAAAACTTGTCTTTTTGGCGAATAAGTTTTTAATTACATTCTCTCTATGATATTAAAAAATTCTTCCCAAGAAATTCCAAGCAACTTGAGATTGTTTCTCACAATAAATTGTGGCAGTGGGTTATCAATCGGGATTATTATCGGACGAATTAAGTCCGTGCGCACATACACAAAATGGTCCCCTTTAGATCTTTTAAGAGAGCACCCGACATAAAGCAAAAACTTTTGAAATTGTTTGTTTGTGACGTTCTGTTTCCTAGGCATAGGAAAGATTCATGGATTGAACGTAGTTTGAAACAACCACCGGTGGTTGCCAGGCAGAGTTCACTTTTTGCCAGCCTAAACCAGTAAGTACGGCATCGAGCGTGCCTGCTTCTTCTAACTCTTCCAAAAAAAGTTCAACAATTTCCAAGAAACGGCTCTGCGCCTTTTTATAGGTAGAAGCAGAAGTCGAAAGGTCAAGCGCTGGGCTATATGCCACGTAACTCTTGCCTTCTTTAAATATAGTAACTGGCAGGCTTACTTCTTTAACATCTTTAAGCACTAATTTCTTCATCTATTTAGTATATCACATTGTTACAATAAATAAAACCAACTCTCATTAACTACCTCACCTCCCAGCCGTTTTGTTTTATCTTTTCGTTTATTTTATTCATCACTTCGTTCACTTCCGTATCAGTAAGCGTCTTGTCATAAGATTGAAAGACTAATCTAAACGCATACGAAACTTTTTCTTGTTTTTTAAACTCATCAAAAAGTTTCGGCCCGCGGACTACTAGGTCGCTGGCGTTTTCTTTTATCACTTTCATTACTTCCGCGCTGGAAACTCCTTCGGAAACCCACACCGCCACATCGCGCGCAATAAAAGGAAACAAAGACCACATTTTGAAACGAGGCGCAGAAGAATTCTGCAGACGGAAGGTTCCGGCCGAAGGCTGGAGTAATGTCAAAGAATTCTTCTGCGCCTCGTTTGTAAAAGCATCAGGCTCGGCTTTCTCGCAAAATTTATCCAAAGAAACTTCTGTAATATTTTTCTCATCTCCAAAACAAACATGCATCTCTTCTCCAGTTTTGAGAAACACAGTTCCAATTTCAAAAATTTTAATTTCGTCGAGTTCTAAAAGCGGAGCGTTTGTTTTATTTAATTTTAGGCTTTCCTTCAGCCCATCAGCTAAATTCGTCCGCAAGAAATTTTTATCCGAAGCTGAAGCGAGGACAGATACTTCGCCTTTGGTGGTAAACGTAGTATTCATCACTTCACTATAGCCTTCAGTTAGTAATTTGTTTCTCGCCCAAAGAATTTTGGCATAAGTTTCATTTACTTTTGGTTTAAAGTCTATCTTAGGAATTATTGGTTTTACTTTGTCGTATCCCAAAATCCTACTTACTTCTTCGGCCATATCTTCTTCTATTACAAGGTCAAGGCGCATAGGCGGGACAATAATTTCAAATACTCCTTTTTCGTATACGTATTTAAATAAGTATCTCTTCAAAATATCTTCAACTAGAGAAACAGAAATATCCAAACCCAAAATTTTAGAAATTCTTTCAACTGAAAAAGAAAGTTTTTTCTCTTCCTGTTTTTTCGGGTAAACGTCTACTATATCTTCAAAAATAGCATCAGGGCACATCTCTGCAATAAGGGCAGAGAGTTCCAACATTCCAAACGAAGCCAATTCCGGAGACAAGTCATTTTCAAAACGCTTCTTAGCATCGGTAAAAATATTTAAAGTTTGAGCAGTTTTTCTGACACTTGTCGGGTCAAAATTCGCGCATTCAAGAATAATGTCTGTGGTGGTGCTCTCGAGTTCAGCATACTTTCCGCCTTTTACTCCAGCAATATCAAGAGCATTTCCGTGGTCGTCGGCAATAATCAACATAGAATCATTTAATATTTTTTCACCACCGCCAAGTATTATTATCTTTTCGCCGTTTTTAGCGTTTCGCACTTGTAGTTTTAAATCTTTTACTTTACTTAAATCAAAAACATGCGCTGGTTGTCCACAGTCATACATCGTGAGATTCGTCGCATCTACAATATTGTTTATACTGCGCTGACCGATTGATTCTAAATGTTTCACTACCCAGTCCGGAGACGATCCAATTTTTATATTTCGCACAATTCGCCCCATGTATCTGCGACATAGCGGAGTCTCAATTGTTTTTACTAATTTTGTCGGACGTGATTCCGGAATTTTGTATTTCGGAGTTGGGTCGACATATTGAATATTTAAGAGTGAAGCGAGCTCGCGTGCAACGCCTTGATGCGAAAGTAAGTCATGCGCTCTGTTCGGTAAAATGTTGATATCAAAAATCCAGTCTTCTGCATTGTTCAACATTAGGTGCTCAACATTTTCTATTTCCGCTATATGGTAAGTAATAATATCCGCGAGTTTTTCTGCATTGGGCGCTTCAGGTATATACCATTTTAGCCAGTTGTAAGAAATTTTCATCCCGTACGAAATAGGACGCGTACGCTTACGCGTTATTGTCCTCTTTGTTATTTATAATGTTTTTCATATATTTAATAATTTTACTTATTTTCTGCGTCCGCGATTTCGTACGGGATTCATGTCTAGAACTGATTAAGCCTCAAATCTCCCTGATAAAAAAGTCGGACGTCGGGAATGCCCCATTTGATCATCGCAATACGGTCCAGTCCCCCGCCGAAAGCAAAACCCTGAACTTTTGTAGGATCAAGCCCGCAATTACGCAAAACATTCGGATGTAGCATTCCAGAACCCATCATTTCCAACCACTTGCCTTTGAATTTTGCCCAAACCTCAATAGACGGCTCGGTAAAAGGAAAAAAGCTCGGACGAAATTCTACCTCAGAGTCTTCTCCTAACATTTTTCTATAAAATTTAGTAAGCACACCTTTTAAATTGGCAAGTGAAACACCATCACGAAGACTGCCTATCATCACCCCGTCTATCTGGTAAAATTGCATTTCGTGTGTGGCGTCGGTGGCTTCGTTTCTAAATACTTTTCCGATGGAAATAAAAGCAGAAGGTATTCTGCCCTCTTTGCCCGCTTTTTCAATCGAACGAGCGGACACGCTCGTACAATGTGTACGTAAAACTTTTTCTTTTTCATTTTTTATCCAAAAAGTATCTTGCATATCTCGTGCTGGATGATCTTTGGGGACATTTAATACGTCAAAATTATACCACTCGCTTTCTAGTTCTGGGCCAGTCGCAATTTCAAAGCCCATTTCAGAAAAAGCCTCGTAGGCTTCTTGCGCGAGTAAAGTGAGTGGATGTATTGTACTTTTTTTATTTTTCTCGTACATTATTAAGCAATATGTGATCTTCTCTCTATAGTATAAGTGCCGTCACCATGGTGAACCAAGGAATGTTTTCCGTCATTAAGATGTAGTTTACCTTCTGGGGCATGTTTAGCATCATGCATAATGCGTGCAATTTCTTCGGGTTTCATATTGTGTTCCCAGCGATGAACTAAGTTTTTAATATCGTGGTTTTCCTCTTCAAACTTTATAACATGAGAACCACCAGAACTATGTAATGTTTTTTCTGCCATAAAAATTTAATTAAAAAAATTTAATAATGATTTGACCCTTTTCTTCTTTAGCGTCGTGTTCTTTTTCGAAGACGGTAGCTACCTTCGCTGGAATCATACTCAAGAGTCATATCGTGCTCTATGCTGTTATCTCCCGGTTTATTAGGTGTTTCAAAACGTGAATATCTATCAATAGCTGCGATTTTAAAATAATTTTTTGCTTCACTACTATCTAATCTTTGTAAATACTCAATAGCGTATTTAGTAGACTCGCTATTCTCGTTATATTTTACTTTTTTACCATGAATATCTATTTCTGCCATAAAAATTAATCTAGGCTAATAATAATCTTATTATAGCAAACTCACTTGGGCTGGGCTAATTTTTCCGCCCCCGTCCTCGAAATTGCTTTGGGCAGGTTGGTGGACAGGCCTTCCGTGACGACTTATTACACAACCATTAGGACAGAATACTTGCCCGCTATTTTTATTAAGGCATTGCTGACAAGTTATAAAATGCCGGTGACACACTGAGTTTGCGCAATTTATATAATTTTCGGACGGCTCAAAACACACGTCGCATTTGCCGACTATTTTGTGTCTTACGTCGTCTGCATAAAAGCCCATAGTCACTCGTCCGTCAAAAACATACAATTTACCCGTGAAATCTTCGTTTGGGTAGCGCTCCATATAACTCACTATCCCCCCGTCCAATTGATATACATCTCTAAATCCTTCCTTAATCAAAAATCCGGAAGCTTTTTCACAGCGCACACCTCCGGTGCATACTGTCAACACTGTTTTATTTTTTAAATGAGCAATTTGTTCCACAATTTTAGGTAAATCTCTGAAATTTTCAATTGGCGGAAGAATAGAACCTTCAAAATGCCCAACTTTATGTTCGTAAGCATTACGCATATCAACAATATAAAACTCATGCCCACTTTTTATCCATTTATGTAATTCTTCAGGGGATAATTTTTCTCCAGTGACTTGATTCGGGTCTATGTCGCAAACACCTAAATTTAGTGAAACAATTTCCTTGCGCACTTTAATAGATAATTTTGGGAAAGAATTTCCTGCGCCTGAACTTAACTTAAAATGTATCCTGCGAAATCTCTCATCTTTTTCAAGTTCTTGGATATATTCTTGAATGTTTTCTTGCGTGCCCTCAAAAGTTGCGTTGATGCCTTCAGTCGCAATAATGCACCTGCCTTTTAGTCCAAGTTTCCCGCATAGTCCCGCCTGCCAGACTTTCACAGCCTCTGGGTCGTTTATGTGAATATATTTGTAGAAAAGTATAATCTCGTATTTTTCAATATCCATTGTGCTCATATTGGTCATCTTAGCTATAAAAAAACAAAATTACAAGCAAAAAATAGTATGCTACAATCAAACTATGCGAAAAACTTATTGGATTTTAATTACTTTGATAATAGTTTTTGGAGTAATAGGCTTCTATCTAGGCTGGCTCGACAACGGACCTAGATAAATTTCTGCTATTTGCAGTATTTCCAATTACTTTTCGATTTTGCACCATTCGCAGTCATTTTTATCACAGCCTTTTTTAAGAAATTCCATAGACAAAATCTCGTGAGCGCAAAGATTTATTTCCTCGCGCAATTTATCGAGATGTTCTTTGGTAACATCAAAAGAATACTGTTCAAAATTACCTTTTTTATTTTTCTCCACAAAATCAAGTATGCTCTTATTCACTGATAAATTTCCCTCATCATAATCTTGGAGCAATAAATGATAAAAAACTATCTGTCTTTCATAAGCTGCTTTTTCTTCCTTGGTTTTTTCCGAAAATGTTCTGCCTGTTTTATAGTCAACAATATTTATTGTGTTGTCTTCGTCGATGGTTTCTACTTTATCAATAAAACCTGTAAGTTTTAGAATCTCTCTGTTATCTAACTCAAAATCTCTTTTAATGTTAAATTCTGTTTTTATTTTATAAGTCCAGATGCCAGAGTACTCATCGTAATACTCTGATAATGCTTTTTCACCTCTTTTTCTAAATTTTTCCTCCTCTTTCTCGGGAAAATAAGTTTTAATCAACTCTTTTTCAAAAGATTCCAAAAGTGTCTTTTTTGAAAGAATTTTTTTCGCTCTGGCAGACGCATCAAAAAATAATTCTAATGATTTGTGAATCAAATCTCCGAATTTTAGGGTCGGCGAATATACATCCGGAATCCTTATGAGATTTTTATAAAGATATTTTTTGGGACAACTAAGATAATTATTAAGAGCTGAAACGTTTAGACCTCTTTTAAAAAACAATTCTTTCAAATATTGCGGTTCAAAAATCGAGGCAGATTTTTTGCCGACATTTAAAAACACATTTAAATTTTCAACGTTTTTTTCTTCAAACTTTTTCATCTTTGTCTCCTCTTTAAACAATGGGTCAATTTCTTTTACAAACTCCGATTCTTCATGCTCTCTGCCATCGTTGTCGGCTCGCGCATATGAAATATTTAAAAACTTTTTGGCGCGAGTCATCGCCACGTAAAAAAGACGCCTTTCGTCTTCAACGTTGCCGTCATATTGATAAATAGGCAAAGCGATGGAGTTACCCCGTCCACTGCCCCCTTCCCAAGCCCTTCGTGTAGCGTTGATAATATAAACATATTCAAATTCTTGACCTTTTGAGCCATGCGCCGTCATCAGTGACACGCCTTCAATAATTTCCGGAGCAGTGCTGGTGATATCCAAGTTGTATTTGGAAAAAGCGTCCACAAAATAAATAAAGTCAGTCAAGCTGTATGCTCTCCTTGTGCCATTCTGCCTTTTTATTTCATCCAAAAGTTTATCCAGTTTTATGATTTGCAGACGACTATCGGCAGAAGAGAGCATATACTTGATGTAGCCGATTTTCGCCAAAAATATTTTGAAAAAATCCGGGAAATTCTGATTTTGGGATTCAGTTTTTAATTCTTTTATTATTTTCGCAAAATTTAAAAAGTCCTCAATGTTTTTAACTTCAATTTCTTTTAGGGTTTTACTATCCTGCATAATTGCGAAAATGTGTTTTATGTCTCTATTTCTTAAATATTTAAATTTATCCAATATTCTAACAACGTCATAACTGTCGAGTTTTAAAAATTTGGCAAAAAAAGCTTTACCCAGATTGTGGTCGTCATTTAAATTGTAAATAACTTTTAAAATATATATGAGATTCCTGATGTTTGGGTCATCTAATATTTTATCTTTAGAAAAGATAGTGTAGTGAATTTTGTAAAAATCAAAAATTGTCTTTATGTCTCCGACATTTTTATTGGCGCGATATAAAACCGCAATTTCCGAAGGCGCTACACCATCATCAATATGCTTTTTGACATCTTCCGCCAGATACAAAAATTCAAACTTATAATTTGAAAACTCACGAATAGAAATTTTGTCGTTTTCTTTAATATTTGAATGAAGGCTAGCGCTATTTTCTAGCCCTGGTGACTTCACAATTACACTATACGCTCCATCCAGAATATTTTGCGTAGAACGGTAATTCTCTGTCAGTTTTATAGAATTAATTTCTCTATACAAGTTTTGAAATCTGGAGAATGTTTCGGCGCTGGCGCCTTGAAATCGATATATGGACTGTTTTTCGTCTCCTACGGTAAAAATATTCGACTTCCCTTCTAAGTGCGGAGCATCGGTCAGGAGTTCCACAAGAGTATTTTGCCCTTCATTCGTGTCTTGATGTTCATCCACTAGAATATATTGGTATTTTTCTTGAATATCCGCTTTTAAATTTTTATTTTTTACAAGTTCTGCTAAAACATAAAGCACCATATCTGAAAAATCGTAGAACCCTCGTTTGTTTAGCTCCCGTTGGTAGAAAGTAAAAATTCCTCCGAGTTCTTCTGCTTTGCTAATCTTTTTATTTACTTTTTCTGCTTCCGTCGGCTTCAGGTCGCCTTTTTTATATTTTCCAAAATCTTTCTTATAATACAAATCTTCGCCGGCGAGAAGCGTTTTCTTCCAGTTTGGTAGTTTTTGAATAAATTCTTCTGGTGACAATCCTTCCTGTTTGATAGTCAGTATCCCTCCAACTATTTTATTTAAAAAAGAAAATTCGTCGTGAAAAGAAATGAGGTCTTTAAATTTATTTTCTTTAATGATTGACTCAACGATCTCTACTCGCTCTAGGTCGCTGATAACCCTCCCATCTTCGAGCTCTTCGAAATAAAAAGGAAGTTCTTTGATTATATGTTCACAGAAAGCGTGAAAAGTGAAAATGTTTGTTCTGTAAGCGGTATCCCCAATCATATTAAAAAGTCTTTCGCGCATAGAAATAACCCCAGCGTTGGTAAAAGTCAGCGCTAAAATATTTTCCGGTTTGGTGTCGGTTTTCTGCAAAATATTCGCAATTCTAAGCGCTAATATCTGCGTCTTGCCTGTGCCCGGGCCGGCCACCACCGTCACCGGCCCGTCGATGGCGTCCACTGCTTCTTTTTGAGCTTTGTTTAAGCTCTGATATTCTTCGCTGAATTTCTCTTTTGATTTTTTATAAGAATCTTTCACTTGTTTAAATATTTTTAAGATGTATTTTTGATTTCCAGAAAAAGAAACCGATTATAATGAAAGTGGCCAGCGGAGATAAATATTCCGGTACGTCAAAACCAAAACTGTGCATTATCATAATAATTCCAAGTACTAGAATAGAATACATAGCGCCGTTTTTTAAATAAACATACTTTTTGATTCGCTCTATGTTGCTGATTGTAAGTTGTCGCACTAAAAGCGCGCCGAGACCGTTGCCGATTAAAATCAAAGGCACTGAAAGCGTGAAGGCGAAAGCGCCGAGCACGCCATCAATGGAGAATGTAGTATCAATAATCTCCAAAAAGAAAAGCTTGGATAGGTCGGAATGCGCACTGCCGAGCAACTTTTTTTCCTGCTCTTCGGCGTTCTGTTTGAAACCGTGAGTAATGAAAAATAAACTTGAGCCGACCACCGCGCCAAAACCCATCAGGTTGCTCTCTTTGAGCGCAAACCAAGCGATGATTGAGAGCAAGACAGACACAGTGGCATAAAACCAAACTCCCTTGGCCATAAAAAATTTTTCTGTCCTTGGCAAGCCTAATTTTTTATCCTCAAGGAAAAGCCAATGTAAAAATAAAAATAAAAGAAATACTCCGCCGGCGACGAGCAGTATCGGCGCTGATTTTTCTATAGATTCGTGTACCAACGGGTCACTGCTCCAGGCGGCGGAAAACACCTGCATAGGTGAGAGTGCTGTATTAAAAGCCCAAATTATTGCAAAAGGCAAAAGTCCGCGAACGAGAAAAACCGCAATCAGCATTCCCCAAGTCAAAAACCACCGTTGAGCCTTTTTGCTCATTGTGGTCAGCACTTCGGCATTGATAATCGCATTATCAACCGAGGAAATTGCCTCAAAAAGAGAAAGGCCTATTATCGTAAATAAGGCAGAAAATAACATAATTATATTTTACCTCATTTCCTGATTTTTGTCTTTAAAATTACTTAATTTTAGACAATAAAAATGACATACTTAGATTATAAAAATATAAATATAGAATACTACCAACTGCAAGCTGATTCTCCACTACAAACCATCCATGCATGAATAGGACGTACATAATCAAAAAATGAATCATTTGAAGTCCATGTATTTTCGGGAGCGCAATGTGATAAAAGTTTATAACCAATACCATTAGATTGGTATAAAAATGCCGCCTTCCAACCGACACAATTAGGTAATATCAACGAGGCACCTCCACGCGGATCTCGAGGTAAAATAGAAATAAAAGTTGGAGCTAATCCTGGAATCCAATTTCCTCCATTATTTGAAGCTGAATCACCTGGCTCGGACGAATAATAAGCACTACTGGTTGATGGGTACGCATTATTCGTGTCAAAGTACAACTCTAAAGCAATTTGTAGCTGTTTTAAACTATCTTTGCGACTAGCATCTCTTGCCTTACTACGCGCGCTATTCAAACTAACCAACACTATACTTGAAAGCAAACCAATAATTGCAATCACGACGAGAAGCTCAATTAAAGTGAATCCTTTTGCATAAATGAATTTACGTAAAGAAAAAGTAAACATATTTGTGATTATGACATATTATAACACAAAAAGCTTTTATTTTGAGGAAAATAGTGTAAATTAAAGATATGGAGGGTTCGCATAGCGGTCTAGTGCGCGTCGTTGGAAACGACGTATGGAGTAATCCATCAGGAGTCCGAATCTCCTACCCTCCGCATGGTAGGCTTATTCTGGCTTATCTTTATCGTCCGTGTCCTCTTCCTCTTCGTCTGAGACATCTGGATGCTTTCCCGCCTGCACAGTTGCTAAAACTTCTCTGAGCTCCTGTATAAGTTTATCATGCACTTCCAACATCACTTTTTCGGTAATCAACTCACCCGACTCTTTTCTTTCTAAAAGTCTTGACATAAATAAATTATAAATCTCGTAACCAAGTAGCTCAGCGAATTTTTTCTTGGATTGAATCTCGACTGCTGTCTTTAAAATTTTGTCGGCCTCTTCCGGCGAAAAAGCGTTTGGACCACTAGTCAGGGTCTTCTTCCAACCGTCGTGGTCACTTTCTGCATCGATTCCGCCTTCGCCAGTTTTTATTATTTTTATTTCTGGAGGTTTCATATAAAAAATACAACACAAAAATACTCTGGAAACAATATAAAATAATCTAATTTAGTATTCCCAAAAATTCTTTTTCGTTTAGTGTTTTCACACCGAGCTTTTGCGCCGTTTTGAGTTTGGAGCCCGGTTCGGCGCCAACGATGACGTAGGAAGTGTTTTGGGAAACAGAACCGACCACTTTGCCACCGAAAGATATTATTTTTTCTTTGGCTATTTCCCGCGACATACTGGAGAGCGTTCCAGTAAGCACAAAATGGAGTCCGGTAAATTTCCCTGCTTTTTTCTTTTCAGTTTTTTCTATCACCACGCCATTCTTTCGTAATTTTTTTATAAAATTTAAATTGTTTTTATTGTGAAAAAAATCATGCAGGCTTTTGGACACCGCCTCTCCGATATTTTCTATATTGTCTATTTCCTCAAGATTTTCTTGCGCGGAAAATATTATTTTTTCCAAAGTTCCAAAATGGCTGGCAAGATCCCGAGCTGTTTCTTCGCCTACGTGCAAAATACCAAGCGCCCATAAAAACCGAGCAAGTGGAATCTTTTTTTTATTTTCTATTTCTTTAATTATATTCTCGGCCGATTTATCTCCAAATCGCTCCAAGGACGCAATGTCCTCTTTCACAAGCGTAAAAATATCAGCCGCATCTGTTATCAAGCCCTCATCCTTGAAACGTCTCAAAATTTTAGGACCTAATTCGTAAATCTCAAAGACGGAAACAAAGTGCTCCAGATACCTTTTGTTTTTGGCCGGACATTTGGAGTTGGTACAATAGTACGCTACGGAAAGTGGAGCCGGTTCGTGAAATTTCTGAGTCGCGTAAGTCCCACCCCGAAGGGGAAGGGTAAAGCGCGAAGAAATTTTACGAACCGGCGAAACACAAACCGGACATTTATTTGGCATTTTGAATTTCCTCTCTCTGCCGGTACGCATTCTGGTCAGAACTTCCACCACTTTCGGAATGACATCACCCGCTTTTTCTATAACTACCGTATCGCCTATTCGTAAATCCAAGCGTTCTATTTGATCCATGTTATGCAGAGTCGCTTTGGACACCTTCGAGCCGGCCACGAGTGTCGGTTGGAAGGTGGCCAGCGGCGTCAACACGCCAGTGCGTCCGACATTGACCTTTATATCTGTTACTATGGTTGTCGCTCTTTCGGCCGGATACTTAAAAGCCACCATATATCGCGGAGCTTTGCCGACAGCGCCCAAAACCTTTTGTAGTTCCAAATCATCAACCGATATTACGATGCCGTCGGTGCCATAAGGAAAATTTGGTCGTATTTTTTCAAATTTTTTTATAAAGGCGACAACTTTCTCTAGGTTCTGACACTTGGCTTCTAATTTTTCAACTTTAAACCCTAAATTCCGTAGTATTGTGTGTTTGTCAGAATGATTATTCAACTGAGAGGCAAGACCTCTTAGTTGAGGTTTTGCCTCTATAAGGTCATAAGCCATAAAATCTAAATTTCTTTTTTTTGCCAGTTTTGGGTTTAATTGTCGCAGGCTTCCCGCCGCAGCATTTCTGGTATTGGCAAATAAAACTCTGCCTTCTTTTTTATTCTGCGTATTGAGTTTTTCTAGAGTTTTTTTACTCATCAGCGCTTCGCCGCGAATTTCCAGAAATTTTTGAATAAACCCCTCCCCAGCCCTCCCCAACGGGGAGGGTGAAAGGTGGGGTAAATTGAGTTCAGAGGGGATAGAATTTATTGTCTTTAGATTTTGGGTTATGTCTTCGCCTATGAGCCCGTCTCCCCTGGTGGCGCCACGCACAAAAACGCCATTTTTATAAACTAAAGACACGGCTAGTCCGTCAAATTTAATTTCGCAAAAATAACTTAAGGACTGTCCTTGTAAATTTGATAATAGTTTTTTAACCCTTTTCTCCCAATCATAAAGTTCCTCGTAGGAAAAAGAGTCATTCAAAGAAAGCATTCTGGCTTGATGTTTTACTTTGACAAATTTAAAAAGCGGTTTCCCGGCCACTCTATTTTCCGGAGCATTCGGGTCGGCAAACTTTGGATATTTTTGTAAAAGTATTTTTAGCTCACGAGTCAAAGAGTCATACACGTCGTCAGTTACGTTGGGTGTATTTTTTGTGTGATAGGCGTCTCTTAAACGCGCGATTTCTCGTCTTAATTTTTTTATCCGCCTAACATCGGCGAGACTGGCTTTTTTTTTGTTCTTTAATTTTTCCATATCAGAAAACCCGCCCACCGACCGGCAAGTTAGTATCTTACTTCAATTTGACGTTCAACAAGATTTGGATTAGATGGGTCACCACATGAAGCACCAGTAATATTATATCCTTTGGAAGTTACGGTTGTTCTTATATATTCAACGCCACCTATGTTAATAGGTATTTTTGTCACGTTGACTTTTGCGCAACTTTTATTCGCACCGCCTAGATTGGAAACAACAAAATCGGAAGTGCAGGTTGGAGATGGAGTACAAATGCTGGCAGGAGGCTTGTCGAGTAAAAGTACGGATTCAATACCGGTATCGGCCGCAAAAAAAGCCTCGTTGGTATCTTTGGCTGAAGTGCTGAATTTTAATTCTTTCACGGCTATATTGGTAATCCCTAAGGTTATTGATAAAAGAATACTTGAAATCACAACTGTGAAAAGTATCACAAAAGCGTTATTTTTTTTTATTTTTATTGTCATAATTATTCTACCCAATTAAATAAATGTTCAGAAAACACTATACTGTGCTCACCGGAACCTTGCGTCCAAGAAACAGTGGAAATAATTTCCGTTTCATCGGGTATGACTGGGTTTTGAATTACATTGATCTTCCTAAAATACCCAGAAGATGTTCCGGTAATATCGTAATTATATTTTCCTGTCGCGTTGTCATATTTAAGCTCGGGGCAGGCTCCACTGCAAGCAGCGAAACTAAGATCTGTCATAGGCATAGTTGAGTCGGTAAACAAAACGTTACTATCGTCAAAATAGCAACCATCAGCTGTATCACATAACCCGGCGATGAGTCTATTATTAAATTCTTCCCAGCCGGTTTGGGTCGTAGCGCCATAAAGCACATAGGTATCGCGAAAATTTCTGATATATTCAATGCCTTCCTGAGCCAAATAAGAAGCTATGATTTTCTTTTTGGCGTAACCGGTATCGGTAATACCTTGAGCTAAAATTGCTATTAAGCCCAAAAGTGACACAGTAAAAATAGAAATGGCGACAAGGGTTTCCACTAGTGTGAAAGCTTTATTTTTCTTATTTTTTTGTTTGAAAAATCTCTTCATGGTATTTTAAACATCTATCAACCTTTGAGAGATTGAAGTTTGCAGAGAAAAAGGCGTAGAAGTATTTTTTAAAATTATGCGCCCAACTAATCTGATAATGACAAAAGGCTGTTGACTGTCAGTAGCTATGGATTCGGCGCCCAATATGGAAAATCCGTCGGCTTGTTCAATAATAACTTCATCAGGAGTTAGTTGAACAAAGCTAGTGGCATTATCTGTTGATTTAGAAATTTTGCCACCACTAATAGAATATGCCCATAGATTAGGATTATTCACATAATCTTCAGGTTTAAAAACTATTGCCGAGTTAAAGGCGCAACTCATAGGAGAACCGAGAGTAATGCTGGCTGCATTTTGACATCTATAACCATACCCCGTTCTTAAACTTCTGGACATATCGTTCATAATAAAATTTAAACTATCCATAATTGAGCGCATATCTTGGGATTTTTGGTGCAGCAAATTGGCATTCAAAAATGTGCCCATACCTGTAATGATAATGACCAGAAAAAGAGAAACAGCGATCATAGTTTCTATTATGGTATATCCGTCTTTTTTATTTTTCTTTTTCATGGTGTTGTTTATTGGATCACTTTAGTTCAATCCTGCCGGAAGGATATAATTTAATTATAACATTGGTTGATTTTGGTGAAGTAATGGTAATTTCAATAGAAGAAACAGTGTTAGATAATAACGCGGAGCCTGAAGCAAAAACCATTCCTGAATTAATTCTAGAAAAAGTTACAGTTAAGTCGTCTACGGGGGAGGAAACGCCACTAATAATTTTATTGATTGCAGATATATAATCGCCTTTGGTAATAGAAATTTCCTCCAAACATTCTCCGGTGCACTCAGAAAAAGAGCCGTCAAATAAATTATTTTGCAGAACACCAATAGCATCCTGATCAACAAAATAAATAAGCTTTTGGTTGTCACCGGTACCGGGAGTAATATCAAAATGAACTCCATAAGAAGGCTTCCAGTCCGAAGTAACCGAATGCCCTGCGAGCGGTAACTTGCCAGAAAGAGAAGCCTTCTGCGCTTCAACAATTTTTAAAGCAATATCGCTAGCTAAATTTTTGAGGTCCACTTTTGATTGAAACTCGCCGTAATTAAAAAGCACAATACTAGATAAAACAGAAAAAATACTTAAAACAACTATCAGTTCAACATAAGTCATACCAATATTCGTTTTCATTTTTTTATTTAATTTAAACATAATTTTTTATCTATATTCCAAAAAGATGCAGGTCAAGCACAAATGCCGAAAACGCGCCTAAAACCAAATATGGGGCAAAAGGAATCTCGCTTTTCATTTCATAATCCTTTTTAAGTATAATAAGGAAAATTCCCACTATGGCTCCGGACCAAAAAGCAACGACAACGCCAGAGAGCGCTACCCCTAAACCTAAGAGCCAGCTCAAACCAAGAATCAATTTGGGATCTCCTAACCCCATCCAAGCGCCACGAGAAACAAGCCACAGCAGGGCAAAAGGCAAGGCGATTAGTATGCCAGATAAAAATTCCAAAATTGATGGAACATGTGGGTGAAAATCCAAAGACGCCCTAAATAAAAACAGGCCAATGAATGCCAGAATTCCAAAAATAAAAGAAAGTTTGTCAGGAATTATTTTATGCTTTAAATCATAAGTTGCGATAACTAGGAGAAGTGAGAACATAAAGGCGTAGTAAATATAAGTAATACTGAATATCAATGTATTGGTAAGAAAAATATTTTGAAACTTAAAAAATAAAGCAGAAAAAATTATACCACTGGCAATCTCTACCAGCGGATACTGGATTGAGATTTTAGTTTTACAAGTTTTACATCTCCCCATTAAAACAAAAAAACTAAAAAGAGGAATAAGCTCGTGCCAACGAAGCTTATTCTCGCAAGACATGCAAGCGCTCCGCCCACTCAAAGACCTTTTGGTATTAATTCGGCAAACTACAACATTCAAGAAGCTCCCGATGATTAGACCAAAGCTAAAGAAAATAATTATAAAAACTAAAACCATAACCTTATTATATCACAAATTCGCGCTTTAAAATTAAAATTACGGACAAACTGTGTCTCCGGCATTAAGAACCACCGTTCCTATTTTCATAGTGGCGGTGTAATCAACACAAACATAGTTGGTTGGGTCTTCTTTGAGTTGAGCTTGAACCGCCCATTGATTCGTGCTACTACCTGCCGTATGAACAGCTGTTTGCTTATTAATATATGTTAAAATATTTTGTATATTCGTATTTATAGAAGCCCAAGTATTGTTGCCAGTAAATAGATTATTGTAGGAATTTCCATTAGCTATAGCATAAAGCTCCGCTTCAGACCTGAGGGAAGTCATTTGGGTTCTAATTCCTGAATCTTCGCCTTTTTTCTTGGCGGTTGTAAGTAGAGCTAATACAACCGAAGCCAAGATACCGATAATCGCTACAACGATCAAAAGCTCAATTAATGTAAAACCTTTCTCTTTTTTAACTATTTTCATAATTAAATTAAATTAAATAATAATTAAATATCTTCAAATTATAGCATAGAAATATAAAACAAAAAACCATTCCAAGCTAGTCGAGGGGTGGTTTTTTGTAAAATCTATGATATGCGAGAATAGATTATGTCGCTGGACAAGCTGTACCTGTGCCAAGTGCAGTTACTCTTTGCGCAGAAACACCCAGACTATCTACGCACCAAAATTTAGTAGCGTCCGATTTAAGAGCTACAGAAGCAGCCCAAGCAACAAAGGTAATAGCAGTGACATTACAAACAGCGGTAGTTCCGCTTGCGGTACCGGCAGCAGTTAATGCAGCAGCAACAGTGGCATTCGTGCATACACCTGAATATGAATTGGGAGTATTCCCATCATACACAATTTCCGCTTGCGCGCGGATATTTGCCAAGTTTGCTTTAATAGCCGCATCAGCGCCCTTGGAGCGGGCAGTATTGAGCGAGGCGAGTACAACCGAAGCCAAAATACCGATGATTGCCACTACGACCAGAAGTTCTATTAATGTAAAACCTTTTTTAAGATTAAATTTCTTCATATTATATTAAAACTACTAATAATTATTTATAATTCGACTTATTCTCAATCTTTACATTATAACATATACGCCAAGAAGTTATCCACAGGGCATTTAACTAATCCCTCCGGCAAGGTTGTAAATAGGCATTAACACGGAAACTAAAAGTATCCCCACTCCTAAACCTAAAACCACAATCATAATCGGCTCAATCAAGCCCACTAGGGTATCAACCGCATCATCTACTTCACGCTTATAAAAATCAGCTAAGGTTTTTAAAATAGACCCGAGCGACCCTGTCTCTTCACCCACTTTTATCATCTGTACCATAATACCCGGTATTTCTTCCTTGTGTTTTTCAAAGGCAACCGAGAGAGCCAAGCCGGCCTTTACGCCGTCGGCTACATCTTCTAGAACAGTTTTATATACGCGACTGCCGACAACTTTGGAGGTAATATCTATCGTTCTAAGAATTGGAACACCGGAAGAGAGCATCGTATTCAAATTGTCCGCAATTCTTGAAAGATACAACTTTTTATATAAATTACCTATAACTGGAACGGATAAGCGTGTTCTATCAAGATAGATCTTGCCTTTTTCGGTTGTAGACAGCCGCCAAAGCCAAACACCCAAAAGCGTCAAAAAAATTACGGCTAAAAATCCGTAATTAACAAAAAAATTTGAAACACCTATGACTACTTTGGTATAGAAGGGCACGGTTTGTCCGGAATCCAGTATGATCGCGGAAAGTTTCGGAATTACCACCACAAACATAAGAGCCATCACGACAATAAACGTAACTACAACAAAAGCCGGATAAATAAGAGCATTTCTAGTTTTGCTGGTAAGAGCATATTGACGGTCTAAATATTCGGCTAAATGCAAAAATATTTGATTAAGTTTTCCGGTTTCTTCGCCCACTTTAACCATATTGGTATAAAAATCTGAAAATAGCTCCGGATGGCGGGCCAAGGAACCGGAAATGGAAACTCCCGCTTGAAGGTCATCGCCGATTTGAGTGAGTTTGCGGCTTAAAAGCTTATTTTCAGTGTTAGCCGCAAGCATAGTGAAAGATTTGAGAGCTGATACTTGCGCCTCAAATAAAGTGGAAATCTGTCTGGAAAGAATCACAATATCTTTTGTAGATACTCGATTTAAAAAAGAAAGCTGGAAAAATAATTCCTTGCTTCCTTCGTCCTTTATGGAAATAATGACCAGTCCTCTTCTTTGCAGTCCGCTTATGGCCATATCTCGGCTGGGTGCATCAATTTTCCCCTCTTTGTTTATTCCTTCCTCGTCTATGGCTTTGTATTTAAATAACATAGCTCTTTATATTTATTTTCACTTAGGTCATACGCTCCAAGCCCTTTGGGTTAAGTGAATATTGACGGGCATTTTCTATTGAAATTTCTCCGGCGCGCACCAGCTCAATAAGCGAATGGTTTAAATCTACCATGCCGGACTCCATGCCCGTCTCTATGACCACATCAATCTCGTGCGTGCGTTTTTCACGAATCAAATTTGACACGGCGTTGTTGTTTAAAAGAAGCTCATAGGCGGGAATTAGGCCGCCGGTAATTCTCGGTATTAATCGCTGAGAAAAAATACCAAGCAAGGAAGACGCGAGTTGGGCGCGAATTTGGTCCTGTTGGGTGCCGGGAAAAGAATCAATGATTCTGTCTATCGTCTGCGCGGCGTTATTGGTGTGCAAAGTTGAAAGCACTAAATGCCCTGTCTCGGCGGCTGTTACCGCAGTCGCTATAGTTTCCGGTGTACGCATCTCGCCAACCATTATCACGTTCACATCCTCGCGAAAAACTTCTTTAAGAGCAATATGGAAATCTTTTGTGTCAATGCCGACTTCGCGCTGATTGATAATGGATTTATTGGGAACATATACGTATTCAATCGGATCTTCAATCGTTATAATATTCCGCGCCTGTTCATTATTTATCAGATTAACCATCGCCGAGAGTGTAGTTGATTTACCCTGTCCCACGGGACCAACTACTAGAAAAAATCCCTGTTTTTTTCGGGCTAAATCTCCCAAAATAGGCGGTAAATGCAAATCGGCAAAATTTTTCACTTTTGGTATTAATCGAAAAACCGCGCTAATCAAGCCTTTTTGGAAAAAAGCATTGCCACGCAACCGCGCTTCTCCGCGAAAATCATAAGAGAAATCCAATTCTTGGTCCGCCACAAATCGTTCAATTTTTTCTTTCTCTAAAATTTCGCCTAAAACTCCAAGCATATCTTCGGCTGTAAAAATTGAATGCTTGGAAAGAAATATAAGTTCTCCGGAAACACGAATAGCCGGCACGCGTCCGGTGCCTAAATGCAAGTCCGAACCGTCTTCGCGAATAACGGTTAAAATAAGTTCTTCAAATACTTTTTTATAATCCATAATATTTACTTGGCGGGTGCAGTTTTTTTAGATAAAGTATTTACCACCTGCTCAATTACTTCTTTCGGGGTTGAATTGGCTTTGACGATATAGCCGGCCACTCCCAGTTCGTTGCCTCGGTCGATATCAGATTGTTGACTTTTATTGGATAGAATTATTTCTACAGAATTTTTAGACAAATTATCTTTTTTTATTTTTTCTAGCATTTCAAAACCATCCATTTCCGGCATAATTATATCTATCAAAATGACATCGGGAGCTAGTCCGTCTTGAAGTTTCTTTATGGCTTCTCCCCCGCTTGAAGTTGTATAAACTTCAAAATTATTTTGACTGAATTTCAGCGCATACATATCTAAAAGGAAAGTATCATCATCAACTATTAAGATTTTCTTTTTGTCTCCTTCCATATAATGTTTCTTAATTATACTATAAAACGTCTTATAATAGAAGACCCTGTGGACAACTTCGGAAAAATATGGCTAATTTTACTCGTTCTCGTTACTAAAATTGTAAACTTCTCTGAAAGGAATAAGCCCTTGCAGAGATTTTAATATGGCATCCTCTCGCATCATCAGCATACCTTTGCGGCGAGCTACTTTATATATTTCCGCATCAGTGGGATTTTTTAGTATGACACTCTCCATTTCTTTATCTACTTTGAACATTTCAAAAACAGCTATGCGGCCTCTGGTGCCAGTAGGGCATTCTGAAGACGGTACTGTTTTATACATTTCGTTGCTGGTTATAATATTTTTTTTGAATTCATTCGGCAAATCTTTCAGCTGTTCTTCAATTTGAAGTTTAATGCTCGGGTCTAGCAACACAAGCTTGCGAGAAGAGGGACAAGTCATCAGCGCCAGACGTTGGGCCACAGATAGAATTAAGGTTGGCGCGATAAGATACGGGTCAATGCCCATATCAATCAGACGAGGAATTGCTCCTATGGCGTTATTAGTGTGTAGTGTGGATAAAACCAAGTGTCCGGTCAGGGCCGCTTGAACGGCTAGTTGAGCTGTTTCTTTATCTCGAATTTCTCCGACCATTATTATATCCGGGTCTTGACGAATAATGGAACGCAGTCCGGCCGCAAAGGTATAACCAATTTCGGGCATTACTTGGGATTGGTTGACATCGGGCATATGATACTCTACCGGATCTTCCAGTGAAACGATATTATTTTTTTCCTTATCAAGTTCATTCATCATTGAATATAAGGTCGTAGACTTTCCAGAACCGGTTGGGCCGGTAATGAGAATCATTCCGTAAGGCTTAGAAAGGGCTTCTCTGACCATTTTTAAGTTTGTTTCGGATAAATTTAGTTGGTCTAAAGATTTAACTCCCTTATCGGGGTCCAGGATACGGATAACGACTTTTTCGCCATAATAGGCCGGCATGGTGGAAACGCGAAAATCAATCTTGCGTCCGTTAATATTGGCGCTAAAGGACCCATCTTGAGGTTTTCTTTTTTCATCCAAGCGAAGTTGGGTCAAAATTTTTATACGGGTGATGACTCCGTTATAAACGTTAGTCGGCAATATCAGAGAAGTATAAAGCGCGCCGTCTACGCGAAAACGCACTTTTATCTTTTCTCCGGTATGCTCAATATGGATATCCGAAGCATTTCCTTCTATGGCATTGCGCAGTACGACGGCAACAATTTTTATAACCGGCGCGTCTTCTACTATTTTGGCTTCTTCGCCCGGTTTTATATCTTTTATTTCTTTGCTTAGCTTCTCTTCACTTAAAGCTTTAGCCTCAAACAATTCTTCCTGGTTTAATTTGTCAAGCGCTTCTTCTACTTGAGTTGATAGGCCCTTATAAATTCCCATCATTTTTTCATAATCGCTTTTGGAAATGAGAAAGATTTTGAAAGGAATGCCTATTTTGGCAGAAATAAACTGTAGCGCATCCATTGCTTGTATATTTTCCGGATCTATGATGCCTACATGCAATACTCCGTCTAACAGCTCAATCGGAACAAAGTGATAATGTATGGCTGAATCTTCCGAAATATATTTAAGAGGATTAAAAGACAATTCTTTGACATTCACTTTCTGTGACGGTATGCCTAAATATTCCCCTTTTTCCAGAAGAAGCTTATCTTCCGAGATGCCGGCTTCCATTAGAGCTTCGCTAATATCTCCGTTATATTTCTCTTTAGCGCGAGCCTTGATTGCACTTATTTGGCTCTTGCTAATCAGATCTTTTTTAACCAATGCTTCCAAAAAACTCATAATTAGATCAAGGCGTTACGGGTGAAGTCGGAGTATTTATTGGTAATACTATAACGTCGGATCCAAACGGAGCAAACGGGTTAGGCCTGCCTTCCGTCCCATCGGGTATAAGCACAATGCTGGAATCACGCAAATTTGAAAAAGCCACATCAGAAAAAATGGTATTATCCAGTTTAATATTTTTAACGTTTAAAAGTAGCGTTAGAAAATCTTTGGTAATTGAAGAACTTTGGCTGGAAGTATCAGCAGAAGGTTCTGCCTCACCGGAAAAAGTAGAAATTAAAGCAGGTTGTTCTGGAGATTTTTTTATAAAAAAAATATAAACTAAAATCAAAACTGCTCCAATCGCCGTAAATATTATTATGTTTTTAATTTTGGCTGTCATTTTAATTTTTTAACCAGTAAGTTTTAATATTAAAATCATATTTATAAACTCCCGAGGGGTTGGTTCTTACATCCGTATCCGATGAAAATGAAACTGACGATATGTCTACGATTCTAAGATTATTCTCCAGGTCTTTGGTAAAATTAAGAAAATTGTTATAAGTGCCCGACACCGAAAAACCCAAATCCCAAACTCCGTAATCTTTTTGTAAAGTTGAAACGGTTCGGCCTCCCTGTATTGTTCCTGGCGGCGCTGTAACCTCCTTGGGAGTGTCTTTTTCGCTGGCGTTATATTTTACATCCTTCAAGACCATTCCATAAGGCAGCGCTATTTTCTCTATTTCCAGAATCAGGCGAATATTGTCAATATTGTCAGGAAGAAGTTTTTGCAGTTTAGCCAAATCTTCAACACTAATAGCATTGTATTTGGCGGTCAATTTGTCTCTTTCGTTTTCAAGCGCCTTAGAATTGCTTAAAGCGTCATTGTAAGCGCTGACTTCTCCCTTAAGCGCGGATATATCTTTATAAAGAGGACTGGTAAACGCAAAGAAACCAGTAATCGCAAGTCCTATTAAAATAATCGGGATGATAAGTCTAATCATAAAAATTGGTTATGTGCCTATTTCAGTATTTAGAATATTGTCGCCTTCTGAATCTTCGGTTAAAACCATAACTTTGTAATCAACAAAAGACGGGTCGACCGAAAAATCCAAATCAAAAACAACGTTGCCAGTTATATCAAGTGATAGATTGGAAAAAACAGGATCGATAAAATTTTTATTTTTAGCAAAGAGGTCGGACTGTAACGCCAAATAGCTATAGCCTTTCGCAACTCCTGACATTTTAACACTCACCTTGTCGTCAGCATTTCCTCCGAAATCATAGTTGAATTTTGTATAACGAACAGTTTTCATAGTAATTAACTGAAGCGTTTGAAAAATAGGACTGATAACTATATGTTTAGACAGGATTTCGCTTCCCGCGCGCAAGCGTTTGTCCAGCACTTGAAGTTCCGTTATTTTGGAAGGTTCAAAGCGATTTTTGGCTAAAAACAAGGTCTTTTCCATTTCTGCTATATTTTTTGTTACAATTGTTTTATAAAAATAAAGGCCGCCTGAAGCTAAAAGCATGGTAAATAAAACAAAAATAGAAATGATAGTCAAAAACCCGATCGGTCGTGAAGCGGTAGCGTGCTCTTTGACCATTGGTTTTTTGGGTATAAAAGATGTTTGAAAATTCGGTTCCATTTATGTTTGATAGACCCTTTAATTATATTACAAAAAGAACTTAAAATGAAATATATTGTGTATAACTTTAGGATGATGAAACAGTCTTAGTAATAGCTATCTTATTTTGATTATTGGCACACCTAAATCCTCGCAAATCTTTTTTCCTGTATGAGTATTAATTTCATTATGTCTTGGTATCGTAGAAGTTCGACCATTTAGGGAGTTAAGCCAAACAGTATGTGAACCACCTTCCCTGATAAAGGCACATCCGTATTTACGAATATGTTTTACAAGATCAACTTGCTTCATAAAAAACTAAGCAAGGACAGCGAGGCTTTCTCGTGTAACCGTGGCTCTGCCTTCAAATTTTCTTGATAGTAAGCGATTAGTTTCAAGTATTAATAAAAGTGCTTCTTTGAGATTAGATTTAGTTTCAGCTAATGTTTTACCTTGGGTATTAACACCAGGAATTTCTTCAATCCAGCCGGAGTACCAACGGCCTGACTTTTTATACACTGCGGTAAATTTTCGTGATTGTTTCATAGGCATATTATATTATACCACACTTACTGTAATTTCCGCAATGCCAAACCTAAGGCAACTGCAAATTCTGGACCCATGGTCTCTAAAACTTTTTCCAAAAACGCCGGCGCGCCAATCTTGGAAAATGGATGTCCCATTTCTATTTCTGTCCCAAAGTTGTTGACTGCCACTTCTTTTAGTCCTTTGAGCAGAGCTCCGCCGCCGGAAAATATAACTTTGCTGATAGTCCGATTATATTTCTTTTCATACCCCAATAAGACATTGTTCGTTTCGGAAAAGATATAGTCGGTATGAAGTTTGATAATATCCGACAGACTTTTTTCCGCGGGATTGCCAAAAAGACCGAATTCTTTTTTCATTTTTTCCGCTTCGTGAAAGGGAATGCTTAAAGACTTAGAAATTGATTCGGTTATAGAGGCTCCGCCCCGCTCAATGGTATGATAACTTTTGATCATACCGAATTCAACAAGGGAAAGCTTAGTGCGTGAGGCGCCGAAGTCCATCAAGAGAACCAGGGAAAGTTCATGTTCAAAATTAGCCCTGATTGAAGAAAATATTTCAATCTCAAAAAAAGAAGCCGAAAGGTTGCTTTGAGAAACAATAGAGCGATATCTGGAAACCGCATCATTTTGGGTGGCCACGACAAGCACGTTTACTTTTGCATTTGAGACCGGCTGGAGATCGGAACTATTCATTTCCAAAAAGGAGGGTTCTTTTTGAGGCAACTTAAAATAGTCAAGAGAAACTTCCGTGATTGGCACTGGAATATATTTTCGGGCTTCGGTGGAAATAATTTCCGCTATTTCATTTTCTTTGACTTGAGATGGCAACTCAATGGAAAAAATTAAACTTGACTGTACGGGAATAGAAAAAGCCGCCGATACGGCAGTCACGTCGGATTGTTTTAAAACTTCTTTTAGGGCTTCGGAAACTTTTTCAACCGGAAGGTTGGTAATAGCTCCAGCGTCAAGATTATCATAAGGACCAAGCGCTATGGCTCCGTAAGTTTCAAGTATGGCCTTGCCTCCTTTTCTCTTAATTTCAACTACCTTAATCGCCGAGGAGCCAACATCAACACCGACAGCATTGTCCTTCGCGCCACCTACAAAATTTTCTATATTGCTGAAGATTTTTTTAAAGGGATTATCCATTTATTTTGTGATAAAATACTCTTTTAGTATATCATAGATGATTTTTTTAAACACTATATTAGATATAGTTTTTCCTGTAAATTGCCTAGACTGCGGCTCGGCTGGGTCGGAATTATGCATAAGGTGTATTGCCGAAATACCGGCAGCGGAGAGGGAGAGCGCTAAATGGATTTTTTCCATATTTGACTACCGTCATCCTTCTATAAAAAAAGCCCTATGGTTGCTGAAATATAAAGGTAAAAAAAGATTCGCGAAAATTTTTGCAAAAGTTATGCACGGCAGAATTCTAGAAGAATTGTCTGAATTATCTGTAATGGAAAATTTTCACGATGCCATTTTAATGCCCATTCCGCTTTCAAGGCAAAGATATAAAGAACGAGGATATAATCAAGCGGAATTAATATGTGAAAGTTTAGTTGATTTAGATAAAGATGTGAATTTTAAATTTGAAAAAAATATTTTAATCAAACCGAAAGAAACAAAGCATCAGGCCCGGATTCATAATCGGGGAGAGCGCCTAAAAAACATTATTGGCTCTTTTGCCATAAAAAATACAGAAAAAAACTTGCTAAAAAATAGGAATATAATATTAATAGACGACATCATCACCACCGGCGCGACCTTAACTGAAGCCAGAAAAACTTTAAAAAAAGCTGGCGCAAGAAAAATAATCGCTTTCACGGTGGCGCATTAATGATTTGCTATAAATTTCTAAAAATTTTACTGCCACATATCCCAAATCATGCCAGCGATATTTTTAGGTTTCCCCTCTAGGGCAAAATAATGCAAATCTATAAACGGCAAAGAGTTACATTCAATGATTCCCCATTTTTGCGAATTAGCATTTTGGGTGGGGTCAGGTATAATACAGTCAAAGCCCACTACGGGTAAATTCACTATTTTTGTAGCTTGTTTTAAAATAGGAATAAAGCTTGGATGCAAGTCATCCAACATTTCTTTGGTTGTACCTCCAAATAATCTGCCGATACGATGCGAAAGAGACAAAGAAAACTCTTCGGGTAAAATATCATCTATCTTAAATCCCGAGCGAAAAATATGACTATGCAATTCTTCTCCAATACGTATTCGCTCGACTCGATTATGACGTTTGGCGTCTTTTTCCTCTATTAGTTCTTTTATGGTTTTTCTTCCATCACCCACGATAGTTGGAGCCTGTCCCTGATAAAACCCCGCCAGAACCCCGCCCACGAGAGTTGCTCGGCAAACACTTCCTTTTAAATGTTCTTCAATAATCAAATTAAAACATATTTGCCCCGCAATATTAATACCTTTGTGAAATTGCTCTAAGGTGTTGATATTGGTAATGGTATGTCGGCCACGAGAACCTATTCGCGGTTTAACGATTATGGGTTTTGTTATTTTTGAAAATATTTCATCTCTGTCTTTTAAACTCCAAGGTGATAACTTCAAACAAAGTGGAGTTGGGATATTGTATTTTCTAAATTCTTGCTTGAGTACAATTTTATCATCCCAATTTTTACTCATCTCTCCTAATTCCGGCCTGACAGGAATACTTTCAAAATAAAAATTTTTACCATTTAGCATCGCGCGATAATAGTCCAGAGGTTTTCCTCTGAATACTACCTGTTTCATTTTTATTCCCCGTCTTTCCGCTTCTTCCCAAATAACTTTAGAACGAAATGTCCTGGCTTTGTTAATATCCGAAGAAAATTTCACAAGTTTCAAAAAAGCTAAAGTTTCAAATAAATATCTGGGAATCAAGTCAGCAAAATTTTTTATAAAACCGGGAACATACTTTATAATTTTTATTGCCTGAGAGTCCAAAGTATCTGAAATAAAACTATCCAAAAAATAAAGAAAATGGTTAACCGGGGCATCTCCGCAATACGAACAAAAGCTTCTTTTAACAAATGGCTCATTCATTTGTTTGTATAATAACACAAAGAGATAACTCGTGGGCTATCTCTTTTTAAACAAATTGTTTTCTACTAGTGGTCTCCTTTAATCATAAATTTAAGTCGAGAAATTAATAATAACCGACCCTTTCTATTATATCATGGAATAACTCATATCAAAACAATTGAAAGATACTATGATTTCTAAGCTATTTTTTTATGTGAAGCTTGGTCAGCTTCTTCCTGCTGAGCTTGTGTTAATTCTTCTGTGAGCTGTCTAATTTCTTTCATCCAGTATTCTACATCTTTTTGTCTTTCGTGAAGTTTTAAAGTGGCGTCTTCAATTTTGTTTTGTAATTTTTGTACCCTGGACATAAAATTAAAATATTTAATCTAATAACCCTCGACTATAATAATAAGTATATTGTAACATAATAATTATTAAGAGAGTATAATTGAAATGTCAATATGTTGAAAAATAGAAACGAGGCGGGAAAGCTTTTAGCAAAAACCCTTGTCAAATATAAGGACGACAGAGTTGTGGTATTGGCGTTGCCGCGGGGCGGAGTCGTTCTGGGATACGAAGTGGCCAAAGCTCTGAAATCTCCTCTGGACGTGATAGTTACCCGCAAGATTGGACATCCCAATAATCCGGAGTATGCCATTTGCGCTGTGGATGAAAAAGGTTCGCTTCTGTGCAACGAACTGGAAGCCAAATCTGTGGACCCGGATTGGCTTCAGGGAGAAATTGAGCGTCAACAAAAAGAAGCGAAGCGTCGTATTGCTCTTTATCGAGGAAAAAGAAAACCGGCAGAAATTGAAAACAGGGTAATTATTATAGTGGATGACGGCATAGCGACTGGACTTACTATACGGCTAGCTGTTTGTTCTGTAAAAAAGCAAAATTCTAAAAAAATTATTGTGGCCGTGCCGGTGACGCCGGCGGAATCAATATCAGAACTAAAAAAAGAAGGCGCTGATGAAATTATCGTACTGGAACCGCCTGAAAATTTTATGGGCGCTGTCGGCGCTCACTATCTGCAATTTGAACAGGTGGAAGATAGTGAAGTTATAAATTTGCTTCAAAAATGAATTCCGAATTTTGGCGGAAGGTATGGGAGTCGAACCCATAGAGGGTTTTTAAAGCCCTCACGGTTTAGCAAACCGTTGCCTTACCATTCAGCGCAACCTTCCATTTTCTTATTTTTTGTAGATGTTTCTCGTTGTGACTTCCTATTTCATTTATATATTTAATAACAAAACGAGTATCTTCTATGCGTACATCTTTATGATTCTTGCTTATTCTTACATTAAATCCAGAATTTATCAAAGTTTCGGCAACTGAACCTATGAGAGGTAAGGATGCACTGGTGAAGGCAATTTTGAAATAAGAGTACTTTTTACCATTTACAAAATAACTATGAACAAAAAAACACCCATCTGTATCAAATAATCCTCTTATGCAAGCTTGGGAAAACTTTTTATTTTTATAAGAGATTTAAACCCTTTTGCTTTTTTCTTATATTGCCCAACCTTATTCCACTACTGTCGCCATTTATTTTTTCTATATTCTTCATTTCCACTCACACTTCCATATTTTAAAAATTTATTCCTTCCACCTATTTTCCCGGCTTTCTGAAAATAGTGTATAGTATGTATATTATTTCGGATGAGTGGGTGAGTGGCTTAAACCAGCGGTTTACTAAACCGCCATCCCCTTAAAAGGACCGTGAGTTCGAATCTCACCTCATCCGCCTTCGCTTCGTAGTAGCGAAGCTTCGGCGTGATGAAATCCGCCTTCGCTTCGTAATAGCGAAGCTTCGGCGTGATGAAATCCGCCTTCGCTTCGTAATAGCGAAGCTTCGGCGTGATGAAATCCGCCTTCGCTTCGTAGTAGCGAAGCTTCGGCGTGATGAAATCCGCCTTCGCTTCGTAATAGCGAAGCTTCGGCGTGATGAAATCCGCCTTCGCTTCGTAATAGCGAAGCT
>Ga0209542_10004411_pt1 | contig 28972 bp, 26 predicted proteins | sample RifCSPhighO2_01_FD_184028 | JGI IMG/M metagenome (GOLD analysis project Ga0209542, IMG submission 184028) | Soil microbial communities from Rifle, Colorado - Rifle CSP2_plank highO2_0.1 (SPAdes) (version 2) | ecosystem: Environmental > Terrestrial > Deep subsurface > Rock core/Sediment ...
TCGTATTTAGCCCTTAGTGCGTATTGTTCATCCGTAGTAGCATTAAGTGGAAACCCACCTGTTTCAATATGCAATTTTGTTAAAGCTAAGTGGGCTTCTTGTGCAGCATGGAGTGCCTCAGCCTGTTCATTTTCTCTAACCTCCTGGAGATATTGCAGCCCTGGTTCTTCAATCTCATCGCGAGAAACACCAAATCTTACAGCTTGATCTATCGCTGCATTTGGTTCAGTTCTTTGAGCATATTGCTCTTTAGTTGTTCTGCCCAGTGGAAATCCACCTGTTGCTATATGTAACTTTGTCAATTCCATATAAGCCTTTTGAGCAGCTTCTTTTTCTTGAACCTGAGCTAGTTCTTTTATTTCTTCACGAGTAGCTCCCTCAGCTAAAGCTGTTTCGATTGCTACTTCATGAGCCTTGCGTATATCCTCGTGTTCATCAGGCTCTTTGGCAAAAGGATTCTTGGGTGGAGTTCTCCATGATTCGCGCATAGCCTCAGCGGCCAATGTTTTGTTATCCTTTGGTTTTTCTGTCGGCCCTGTGGCTTCAGCTTTTATATCTTGTATAGGTAAACCTTCTGTTTCCATGGTGTTTTGTACTCCAGTCATAAAAGTTAGATGGTTATCCTGACTATTTTGGATTTTAACACAAGTAGGTATTATGATACAATAGAAAAAAGTTGCTCGGCGAAGCCGAGCAAAAGTCGCGCGCGCTGAAAATAAGCGATGCCGCAGGCCAAGCTTTAAGATAGTGCGGCGGCTGGTGCGGTCAGCCGCCGCTACCTTTGAAATACGTTCGAATTTGTTCGAAAACGTTCACCATTTTAGAAATCGAGTCGGAAGTGGGAGCAGCCGCCGGAATCTTAGCCGATACAGAATGGCAGGTTTCATTTTTGGCTGGATACGCTGGAACTGATTTTATTGAAAGTCTTTACAAAAGTGAAGCCTCCCCAAGCATGGAAGCTTGGGGCATCTTTTTAAAGATATCGCCTTCGGCGAAAGGCTTCTAGCCTTGGTTCATTCATCCCCGAGTGCGGAGACTCGGGGAATTCTGAAACAAGTCTTAAATTTACTCACAAAGTTGATTCTAGAAAATAATTTTAGATTTCTGATATAATTCCATTAATTACTATAAAAGTTAATAAAACAGAAAGGAGGTGATACTAAGATGACAGAACCACAAGACAATATAGAGACACAAGTCGTGTTTATGAAAGAGCTGCCTGAACCAAAAATGAAAGAAATGCTGAGGTATGGGGATATCATAGAAGAGTTGCAAAAAGCTTATCCCGACGCATTTGCACAATTAAAAACACCTCGGGACGAATTACTATATGGATCAATAGGCGTATTGCCTTATACCGATCAACCTTATAGGACAGAGAGTAAAGAAATGCCACATACTGCACTACTTCTTACAGAGTATGGGTTATATCATTTAGGATATTTACCCGGCGAGGCAAAACTACAAGATTTTACAGAAGTTGTTATGCCAAAATTGAGAGAGAGTTTTAAAAAAGATATTCCTGATGATGTAATAGAATTTGAGGATGAAAGAGCTGTTCCTCATCCTGAGTATGGTACTAAAGATTTGAATCTAATTAGGATGGCACCAAATAACCACATTGCCGTAAGGATGTTCCGAGATGAGTGTGTCCGTTTTCAAATGTTAGCGGAGCAAAGAAAAGATAGCGTCGCTTTTGCGGCTCTTCCAAAGGATACAACACAAGTAATCCAGCAGTTAACGACACCAATAAAGTAAAAAATGCCGTTAGCCTCTCAAGGGTAAGTTGACTAGAATTGTGCGCGAAAAAAATAACGGAAGCATGGCGGGTGCCCTTCAACTTCGCTCAGGGTAAAGACACTTCGGCAAGGCTTCGACGGTGAGCTCAGCCGAAGCGCTCAGTGTAAAGGCGCCGCGCAACATTGCGAGCCGAGCGGAGCGAGGCGAGCTAACACGATTCTTTGAAATACGTTCGAATTTGTTCAAAAACGTTCACCATTTTGGAAATGGAAGCAGAATTGGGGGCAGCGCTGGCTGCGCCCCCCTCCGCAGACAGCGCTGCAAAGGGATATTTTAAGTCCAGCCGGAGTTGCCGTAAAAAAAACAGAAGAAAAAACGCAAAAATTTTAAAGAACTTTTACTGATAATATCCCAAGTATTCCTTTGCTTCGTCAATGTATTCTGCTTGATCTTCAGATGTTAATTCCATTGTCAACAAATTTTCTAAATTTCCGATAATACTTTCCAACGCCCACTGTTGTCCGTAATATTCTTTTAATTTTGGATCATAACGATCCATTCTCATTTTTTGAAGATACTTGTCAACAGAAAAATGGGGATTATCTAATAAAAAGTTTAAGTCTCTTTCAGATGGTGCAATCATAGCTCCATCCCAATCTACTAGTTTTAAACCATCTTCAGACAAAATAATATTTCTTCCGGTTATATCTCCATGAGTCAAAACTAAATATGGTTTATCTTTTTTGTAATATTCTTCTAGCTTAGTATGTGTGTTTATCAACTTACGAATTAAGGCCTCGTTAGATTTCAAAATTGATACCGCCTCAGTATTTAACCTAGCACCTCTATCTGTTTGTAAAATAAGTAATTTTTCAAAGTCCGTCAGAAAATCGTTATTAAAATCCTCAACGGGCAGCTTTACAGTAATTTTGTCTTTTGAAGAATGGATTTTGACCATAATGTTAAGTAATTTATCGACCAGATCTTTTTCAAATTTTTCATTTCCGATAGTAATTATTTCTCCATCAATATAGGGGTACACATAAATCTTGCCGGTTAAAATGCTGAAGGAAGTCTTGCCTTTTACATCAATAGGAGGAACTACAAAATAAAAATCTTTTAATTGAACAAGCAATTGATTAACTAAGTCAATATTTTTTGTTACGTTTGTTTTTTCGCAATATTTGACGAAGTATTTTTGATTGTTGGTGCCTGTAGCCAAATAAGAATAACTTTCTTCTCCAACCGGTTTGAAGTCTATCGAATTTAGAGTTATTCCGTAATGTTTCTTCAAGCCGTCTATAATCGATCGTTTTGTGTTTTGGCTGTCGTGCTTCATATTTATATTTTCTCAAATTTCTTATATAATTCATAGTGCTCGACTTTGCCGAACAAAAATCGCACTTGGAAAAAATATCAGGGGCGAACCGCGAGCGATAGCGAGCGGTGAGTTACGACAATGCGTTTCCGCGGAAAGCGTTTCGAGTTTGTTCATAAGCGGTCACAACTAATTTGCAACCCGGCAGGTTCATTGATCCTGCTAGTAGGAGGAAAAGATTTGAACCTTGCGGGAGAAGGTGACTTCACCTCGGAGGAGTCACCTTCAGGTCACCGTCCGAGGTGGTTATTAACCTGATAAATATGTCTGGAATTTTAGAAAGGTTGGCAGAAATTCTTCCTAATGCGTTACAAGTTGCAACTGAGGCTGTTAAATTTTGTCCGGCCCAACATGCCGCGGATCATTATTTAAGGATGAAAACTGAAAGACAAAAAAAGGTTCAAGGCGCAGAACAAGTCGGAGTGGCTAGTTCCGGACAGAAGAGCTTGAATAGTAAAAAATTATCTGCATAAGCTTTCAAATCTTTTACTTCTTTTTTTTAGTGATAATATTAAACTATGGATGATTCTAAGCGATGGGATGTAATTCATCAAAAAACGCATCATGAACTAAAAGGGCCTTCAATTTACGCCCGAGAAAGAGAAAACCTTTTTCCCAGAGGAAGCCTGATTGTTGATTTGGGCGGAGGAACTGGTGAAGATGCGATCTATTTTTTACAAAAGGATCACAGCGTCGTTTTATTGGACATTTCGGACTTTGCTTTAAAAATTGCTCAGGATAAAGCAAAGGCCAATAATCTTTCTGAAAGATTAGCCATCCGTAAGGTCGATTTCGGACTGCATCAATTACCAATTAAAGACGATTCCGTCGATATTGCCTATTCAAGGATATCTCTCCACTATTTTGAATCAGAACACACAATAAAGATTTTCCAGGATATTTATAAAATGCTCAAAACTGGTGGCAAAGCCTTCCTTACATTCAAGTCTCCGGAAGATGTTAAAGAGATGGAATATTTAAAAAATGTTGCCGTTGAGTTTGAACAAAATGTTTATATCGAAAATGGCCAGCTGAGAAGTAGGTTCTCCAAAGAACAACTCGAAAATTTTCTTAAACAAGCAGGAATTAATGAGTTTAGGGTGGAAGCCTATCAGGAAAAGTTAGCCAATGGAGATGATTCCGCCTTGCTTCTTAATGAGATTGTATTTGAAAAAAGGTAAATTTGTGCTTAACGCCTTACAGACAAAATTAATAATCTTTATCATTTTTCTCTTAACTTTCCTCTTAACCCCCACGTTTCTTTTGGCAAAAGAACGGGAAAAAAGAGTTGTCAGAGTAATTTCTGTCCCCAAAGACGAAATTATTGAACAAGATTTTTATATTAAATCAGGAGAAGTAATCGAGATTTCCGGAAAAGTCAAAGGTGATGCGATACTTGTTGGTGGAGAAATAAGAGTTGATGGTGAGGTGGATGGGGACTTACTGGTTCTTGGAGGAACAGTTTATCTTTCAGGAAAAGTTAGTCAGGATGTAAGGATTATCGCCGGACAGATTGATGTGAGCGGAGAGGTGGGGAGAAATTTAAGCATAGTGGGTGCGAACATTGAACTAGGCAAGTCCGCAAGTTTAGCCAAAGGAGTTGCTATTGTTGGAGGAAGTCTTTTTTTGCAGACATCTGTTCCTGGCGATGTAGATATTCTGGTTGGTAATTTCACACTGGCAGGTGAACTAAGAGGAGAAACTAAGGTAAGAACAGCTAATCTGCGTCTGACTTCGGAATCTAAAATTAGCGGTAACTTAGTTTATACCAGCGAGAATGATTTGGTTATTGATAAAGGAGCATCAATTTCTGGAAAAATTGCAAAACAACCACTTTCCAGCCCCTTTTCTTTTAGTAGGAACCAGTTTATATATAATTTTTCGAAAAAGTTGGGTATTTTTAAAATTTACCTAAAGATATTGAGTTTTCTATCCAGCCTTATTATAGGATTATTGATAATTAGATTTATGCCAAATTGTGTTAAAAATATTGCCCTAAGTGCAGATAAAAAAATGTTAAAAACTTTCACAGTTGGGTTTATCGCCATTTTGGCTTTTCCACTTACTGCACTTTTTCTTTCTTTCACAATTATTGGTATTCCTTTAGCATTTATTGTTTTTTTTATTTACCTAATTTTTATTTATCTTACAAATATATATTTTTCATTTTGGTTAGGGGCTAAATTTAAAGGTGTCATAAAATTAGAAAGTGAGTATATACTTTTTTTATTGGCGATTTCCCTGTACTATCTTGCCATTTCAATTCCTTTGATTGGTTTCTTGGTCGGGCTTTACACGCTTTTTTTTGGAATGGGGATGATTATTTTGGGGTATGCCGATTTCTACAAGAAAGCTAAAAAAAGTAAAATTATTTGATGAGAATTTTTCAAAAGCGAATTTGTCGAAAGAAAAGGTTGTTATGCGACTTCAAACTTCGTTAAAGAGATTTCTTTTAAAACTTAAAAAAACTTTTTTAGGAAATCTTAAGTAGAGATTTTCGATTTACTTTGCTTTCCATCTACTTACTTAGTCTATCAACTGGATTTTTACCAGTTAACATAGAATGAATATACTTTTTCTGACTCGATTTTATAATCCCCATATTGGTGGTGTTGAGACACATGTTGAAAGGGTAAGTGAGCGTCTTATTAATCGGGGTTATAAAGTAACTGTCATTACTACAAAATTTCGTAAAGATTTGCCCTCTCAAGAAAATTTAAACAGAGTTTCTGTAAAAAGATTTTTTCAGCCAAAAGTAAAATATGTTGGGCTTTTGTATACCTGGCTTTGGCTAATTAAAAATATTGGTTTAATTAAAAAAAGCGACATTGTCCATTGCCATGACGTTTTTATTTGGTATTTACCTTTTAAGTTTTTGCTTCCCAGAAAGAAGGTTTTTACGACTTTTCATGGATGGGAAGGTGTTTATCCTATTGGGCAAAAAAATATATTATTAAAGAAAATGGCTTTGAGATTTTCGGATGGAAATATTATTATGGGTGAATATTTGGAAAAACATTACGGTATTAAAGGGGATGTCGTAAGTTACGGCGCAGTCGATTTACCCAAAAAATTCCTTAAAAAGAAAAAAAGACTGATTGTTTATCTTGGTAGGTTGGATGATGATACCGGATTAACTGTTTTTTTAAAAACATTTCCTAAATTACGCGGTTTTCAAGTTGAGTTTTGTGGTGACGGACCGTTAAGGGGCGAGTGCGAAAAATATGGTTATGTTCATGGATTTATCGACCCGAAAGATTTTCTGACTAAAGCTACCTTTTGTTTGGCTGGCGGATACCTTTCTACCTTACAGGCTTTGGCAAATAAGTGTGTTACCTTTGTGGCTTACAATAATCCATTGAGACACGATGCCTTCGGACTCGCTCCTTTTTCGCAATGGATAACCCTTTCGAATTCTTCCAAAGAAATTTCTGAAAAAATTAAATATTATTCAAGGGAGGCAAACGAAACTCAAATAATGTTAAATAAAGGTTATGATTGGGTAAAGAGGGAAAGCTGGAAGAATTTAGTAAGAAGTTACTTAAAAATTTGGCGTTTGGGTTTCCCCAAAAAGTTATATAGAAAGTAAGTTCATGAAAGTATCGGTTTGCATTACCATTCTGAATGAGGAAAAAAATATCAGCAAACTTATCGTAAGTCTTTTAAAACAGACTAAAAAACCGAATGAAATAGTTATAGTTGATGGGGGATCTAGTGACAAAAGTGTGGAAGTGATTGGTCATTGGCAGAAGAAAGATAAGAGAATAAAGTGTCTGGTCGAGAAGGGATCGATTGCTCATGGAAGAAATATAGCAATTGATATTGCCAAAAGTCCGATAATAGCCCAGATTGATGCCGGGTGTGTTGCAAAACGTGATTGGTTAGAAGAGATTACGAAACCTTTTAAGTATGAGAATGTAGGAATGGTTGCTGGTTTTTATGAAATGTTTGCCAGAAATTCAATGCAGAAAGCCATGAATGTATTTCATGGATTGTTGCCGTCACAATTTGATCCTACTAATTTTGTTCCCTCCGCAAGGTCATGCGCTTTTAGAAACAAAGTTTGGTTGGAGGTAGGCGGTTATTCCGAGAAATTTGAAAGGGCAGGAGAAGATACTCATTTTTTCTATAAAATTGTGAAAAATAAAGTGAAAATTGCTAGGGTAAAGCAAGCGGTTGTTGAATGGAGAGAGACTAATAAATTAGGATTTAAAGTTTCTCTAAAAAAATTTTATTACTATGCTAAAGGTGATGCACAAGCAGGTATTTGGTGGCACCCTTCTAAACAACTTGCGTCGCACAATATTAAAATCATTTCTATATTCTTGCGTTACATGGTTGGTATAATCCTTTTATTTTTATCAATTTTTAAACCTTTATTATTCCTGCTGACTTTGTTACTCGGGATAATTTATAGCTTTTGGGCTTTTAGAAAAATTTATCTTTTAACTTCCGATTGGAAAGCGGGTTTATGGGGAATTGTAATTCAATTTACTTCTGATTTTTGTGTAATGGCTGGTTTTGCTAATGGTTTAGTTAAATAATTTCTTCTAAAGATTATATTAATAAGATAAAATATAAGCGTGGGCTACACAAAAGAAGCTTTCAAAGGACTTTCCTGGATGACTGTACTAAGAGGGAGTACGCGGATAATTTCTTTTATTAAAATAGTAGTTTTGGCACGTATATTAACACCTGAGGAATTTGGTCTTTTTGGAATTGCTTCGTTAGCTTTATCTTTTCTTGAAATAGTTACAGAAACTGGTATTAATGTATTTTTGATTCAGGAAAAAGAAGATTTAAAAAAATATTTAAACACAGCCTGGGTAGTTTCTATTATCAGGGGTATAGTTATATCTTTTTTCCTCATAATTTTGGCAATACCTATTTCTTTATTTTTTAAATCTCCGGAATCAAGATATATATTGATAATTATAGGCATAGTCCCCTTTTTAAGAGGATTCATTAATCCCTCGATAGTTAAGTTTCAAAAAGAGTTAAATTTTCGGAGAGAATTTTATTTCAGATTAATAATATTTTCCTTTGATGCAATTGTAACTCTTTGTTTGGCTTATATATTAAAATCGGCATTTAGTCTTGTTTGGGGTCTAATTTCGGGCGTAGTTTTAGAAATAATTATTTCTTGGTTATATATTAAACCAAAACCCAAATTTTATTTTGAACTTGAAAGTATAAAAAAGGTAGTGAATCGGGGTAAGTGGATTACACTATCAGGTATTTTTAATTATCTCTTTCAACAAGGAGATGATATCGTTGTTGGAAGGATTCTAAATACTTATTCTTTAGGAATGTATCAAATTGCTTATAAACTATCCACTCTTCCAATTACAGAAGGTGGCGAAATATTACATAAAGTTTTTTTCCCAGTTTATGTAAAAATTTCTGATGATAAAGAGAGACTCAAAAAAGCATTCCTGAAAGTCATTGTGTTTACGTCTATTATAGTACTTCCTCTTGGTATGGTGATATATCTTTTCCCTGAAATGATAGTTTTATTCATTTTAGGAGAAAAATGGATAGAAATTGTTCCAGTATTAAAGATCCTGGTTGTATATGCAGTTTTAAGATCAATTACTAGTTCGGCATCCCCGGTTTTTTTAGCAGTTAGGAAACAAAAATATATCACGATAATTACATTGGTAGGGATATTAGGATTAGCAGTATGTATAATTCCACTAGTTAAAAATTTTGGAATATTAGGTGCTGGATATGCAGCTTTGATTAGTTGGTTGATTGTAATACCAATAATTTTCTTTTATCTCTATAAAGTATTTAAATAACTATAAGATAGTATAAATTTTCAATATATTATCCTTAAATTAAGTAATGAAAAGAGTTGATCCTAAGGCTTATACGAAGAAATATTATTTAAGTGATTGTTCAGGATATAAGGAGTACAAAAAAACTTGGGGGAAGAAACTAGAACCCAGATTACAACGAATTGTAAATGAGATACCTCTGAAAAAAGGAATGAGAGTTTTAGATATTGGTTGCGGGAGAGGTGAATTAGTTTTTTGGTCAGCTATAAAGGGAGCAGACGTGGTCATTGGTATTGATTATTCAAAAAATGCAATTATTTTAGCAAATGAGGCTATAAAGTACTATCCTAAAAAGATAAGATCAAAAGTTAAGTTTAAAATTAGGGATGCAAAAAAATTAAAATTTCATGATAAATCTTTTGATGCGATCTTGATGGTCGAGGTATTAGAACATTTATATAAAGAAGAGCAAATGGAAATTTTCAAGCAATTATTAAGAATTCTAAAGGATGATGGTTTCATATTTATTCATACTTCACCAAATAAATGGTTTAACAATTTTACTTATAAATATTGGTGTTATCCTATAAGTACAATTTTAGTTAATATAAATAATTTTTTTACATTTAGTGACTATGGTAATTTAGTACATCCATCGAAAGTTAGAACAGATTCTCATAAAATTATGCATGTTAATGAACCAGACTATTTTTCATTAAAAAAACTTTTCAATAAATTTAAATTTAACGGAATGATAAAATCTACAAATGTTACAGTTGCGAAACCCCATCTTTCTTGGAAAGATATACTTTTTAATACCATAGTATATTTTAATCCTTTGAGTTTTTTTCCACCATTTAATATTTTTTGGGGTAATGATTTTTACGCGGTTTTAACAAAAAGATGAAAATAGCTGTATTTTCTCATCTTCCACCCGGTGGTGCAAAACGGGTAGTTTTAGAACAGATAAAAGGTTTATCTAAGAATCATGAAATTGACCTTTATGAAATAATTAGTACTCAGGCTATAGAATTAGAAGTTGATAAGTACATAAAGAATAAATATCAGTATAAATTTGACTTAAGTAATAATTTACCTTCTGTATTTCACCGTTTATTCAGCGATTTTAAAAATTTTTATTTATTAAAGTATTTACATAAAAAAATTGCTTTAAAAATTAATTACGGAAACTATACTTTAGCTTTAATTCATCCTGATTTATATACCCAAGCACCATTTTTATTACGATATCTAAAAATTCCCAATATTTATCATTGCCATGAACTTTTAAGAATAACCTATGAGAAAGAGTTAGAGTTTAAGGAAGATGTGATTTTTTATAAAAAAATCTATGAGGAAGTTACCAGAAAGATTAGGAAAAAAATAGATTTTGAGAATGCTACATCGGCTAAAACTATAGTAACTAGTTCAAATTACATTAAAGATAAAGCATGGCGAGTTTATAGGAAAAAAGCCTTTTTATGTTATCCCGGAGTTGATTATAATTTTTATAAAGCTAATAAGGTTAAGAAGAAATTATTTACTCGCAATATTTTATTTATGGGAGGGTATAGTGAATTAAAAGGATATAAATTTGTCAAGAAAATAATAAATTTAATAGAAAAAAAGTACCGTCCTAATTTTCAGGTATTTGGATTTTTAAAAGGAAAAACTATAAAGAGTGATAAGGAGGTAGTTAAAGCTTATTCGCATGCACTTGTTACCTTATGTGTTTCTCATAATGAACCATTTGGATTAGTAGCACTTGAATCTATGGCATGTGCTACTCCGGTTTTAGCTGTAAATGAGGGTGGTTATAAAGAATCTATTGTCGATGGTGTTTCAGGATATCTATTACCAAGAAATGAAAAACTATTTGCAGAAAAAATAATTTATTTAATTGAACATCCAAAGAAATGTTTAGATATGGGTGAAAAAGGTAGAGACTATGTTATTAGAAAATTTAATTGGGAAAAACATATCAGCTGCCTTGAAAGTAAAATATTCAGGTTTGCAAAAACTAAAGCGGTAAATTATTAGAGGTAATTTGGTGTGAAGAAGACTAAAGTTTCAATAATAATTGTTCATTATAAGGTAAAAAGGAAGTTGGTTTTATGCCTTAAATCAATAGAAAAAAATAAACCTAAGTTTTCTTTTGAAGTAATTGTCGTCGATAATGGAGAAAAAGAGCCCGTCGGAGAAGAGCTTAAAAATAAGTTTTCTTGGGTCAGTTATATAAAATGTAAAAATTTAGGCTTCGGAGCCGGAAATAATCTTGGGGTAAAATCTGCAAAAGGAAAGTATTTACTATTTTTGAATCCTGATACAGAAGTTTTACCAGGCTCTATCGATGTACTTACCAAGTTTTTAGAAAAAGAAAAAAGAGCAGGAATTGTTGCACCGCTTCTTCTTGATAAACATAATAAAATTCGTGAATTACAAGGATCAGCAAAATTATCTCCATTGTCAGCAATATTTTCCCTTTCTTTTATAAATAAAATTATTCCAGCCAATCCTTTTGCAAAATCTTATTTCTTAAAAGATTGGAATAAAAGGTCATTAAAAGAGGTTGATGTTGTTCCTGGAAGCTGCACTTTGGTAAGAAGGGATGTATTTGAACAGGTGGGAGGTTTTGATGAAAGTTTTTTTCTTTATTTTGAGGAGAGCGACTTTTGCAAAAGAGTAAAAGAGCTGGGTTGGAAAATTTTTATTAATCCTAAGGGAAGTGTTATCCATTACGGAGGCGCGAGTACAAACATGGAAAAGAAGGTAAAGATAGAAAAAATCTTTAGAGAAAGTAGGCGCTTATACTTTCGTAAACATTATGGAATGTTTTGGAGTTTGCTGGTCGAATTTTTTACAAGACTATCAAGATCGCATTTAATAATATTTTTAATTTTTTGCCTATCCTTAACATTGCGTTTTTTTAAAATCGGAACTTATCTAAATTTTATTGGAGACTATGGATGGTATTACCTTTCAGCCAGAGATTTTTTGACCAACGGCAATATTCCCTTGGTGGGAATTTCTTCGAGCGTTCCAGTTTTTAAACAAGGTGCGGTTTTTACCTGGTTTTTAAGTTTAGTACTTGTTATTGGAAAATTTAACCCCTTAGCAGGCGCAATCTTTACTACCCTGCTAGGAGTGATTAATGTTTTGCTAGTCTATATTGTTATTAAAAATTTATATTCGGGCAGGATTGCAATTATTTCTTCCATAATTACAGCCTCTTCCCCTTTAATTGTTGTAAACGATAGGGTTCCCTTTGTTACTTCACTTATATTTCCGACAAGTTTAATATTTGTTTGGATGGTTGGTAAGATCTATAGAAAGGAAAACTATTACGTACTTTTGGGTTTTTTGTTTTCTTTCTTATATCAGATTGAGCTTGTTGGAAGCGTTTTAATAGCAGTCTTTTTTATTAGCTTAATTTGGAACAGGTTTATGTTAAAGAAAAAATATCTTGCCTTGTTGATAACGGGCTTTCTTATAGGGCTTATACCTTTTATTGTTTGGGATATAAAAAGCGGGGTATACTTGCAAACTTTTGGATTTTTTATTTGGACGCTAACAAAGATTTATGAAGGATTATTAAAACAAATTAATTTTAGTATAATTCCTGCCTTTTCGGATTATCTTAGTAGGTTTATTTTTCCTTTTTCAAAAAGTTTCTCATTAGCCTTTTTTTTAATGTCTTTTTTTTACTTTTTAGTCTCATTAATAAAAAAATCCAGTAAAGTAAAATTTTTTGAAAGGTTTATCATTTCTTATTTTCTTATTTTTCTTCTTGCTTTTTCTCTAAGAGGTACCATTTCCGATGCCTACATACCATTTCTTTTTTCCCCCCTTATTTTAATGATTCCCATCTTTTTAGAGAGAATCATAAGAAAAAATCCTAAATTTGGATGGATATTTACTGCCTTTCTGGTTGGGTTAAATACGATATATCTTTTTAAAATGAATTTTTTCTTTTACAAATATCCTAAATTTTCGGAAAGATTGGAAACTAGTGAAAAAATAATTAAAGATGCAGACGGGAAAAACTATGAGCTCACATACGTTGGACCTAATGACATGTTTGAAGCTGGAGATAACCATTGGCGCTATCTTTTATGGTGGAAGGGGAATGAACCTAAGGAAAGAAGTAATCTTGAGTATATAATTTATGAGTTTGAAGATCCTCAGATCAAAGGTGCACTATTGATAGACGAAAGCGAAAATATTAAGCTTTTGAAAAGACAAAAATGATAACAGGCGTTATTTTAAGCAGGAATGAAGAGAAAAATATAAGAAGATGTATTCGAAGTTTAACTTTTTGTGATGAAGTTATTGTTATTGATGACAATTCATCTGATAAAACCGTTAAAATTGCCCAAAGATTAGGTGCAAAAGTATATTCAAGGGATCTTAATTGTAATTTTGCAGAACAAAGAAACTTCGGTTTGACTCAGGCAAAGAATGAATGGGTTTTGTTTTTGGATGCGGATGAAGCTATTAGTGGGGAACTTGTAAAAGAAATACTTGAACAGGTTGTAATCGTAAATGATTGCAACGGATTTTATTTTAAAAGACATGATTATATTTGGAAAAAAAAATTAGCTCACGGGGAAATAGGTGCGCTTAAGCTACTCAGGCTTGGAAAAAAGGGTTGTGGTAAATGGAAACGCTCGGTGCATGAATTTTGGGATATAAAAGGGAAGACTTGCTTTTTTAAAAACCCGCTCATTCATCATCCCCACCCAAGTTTAAGGGAGTTAATTAATGACATTAACTTTATGTCAACTTTGCATGCTCAGGCAAACCTTGAAGAAGGAAAAAGAGTAAATTTGGGAAAAATAATTATTTTTCCTTTTTTGAAGTTTCTAAGTAACTTTATTTTCAAATTTGGTTTTTTGGATGGGATTTATGGGTTGGTGATGTCGCTAATGATGAGTTTTCACTCATTTTTAGCCTGGAGTAAGCTATGGTTGACGCAAAAAGGGCAAGTCAGGTAGTTAAAATTCTACCTTTTTTTTATTTGATTTTATTTCCTTTAGCTCAATTATTACGAAGCGACTTGAGACTGTTGGGAAAGAATTTGGTTATTCATCCTTCGGATATTGTAGTTTTTTTTTCATTTCTTTTTTTATCTTCATCTTTTTTTAAGATTCCCAAGTTGTTTCGGTCTCTGAGCAATTTTTTAGTTATTGCCGGTTTTTCACTTTTGTTTTCAATAAGTTTTATACCTATCAACGAGCTTCTGGTGGGTTTTTTGTACCTTGCGAGAATAGGAGCCTATTTTTCCTTTTTTGTACTTGTTTTTAATTCAATAAAGAAAAAGAGTGAAAAGAAAAATTTGTTTAAATTACTGATTTCAGTTTCCTTTTTGTCATCTTTTTTAGGTTGGATTCAGTATTTTTTGTACCCGAATTTAACGTTTCTTAAATATAGCGGCTGGGATGACCATTTATATCGGCTTACTGGAACGTTTTTGGATCCTGCCTTTAGCGGGATTATTTTGGTTTTCGGATTTTGGCTTTCTTTTTATTCTTACTTATTTAAAAGAGGGAAATTTTTTGCATTTCTTAGTCTGTTTTTTTTAATTTCTATAGCTTTTACTTACTCGAGAGCTTCATATCTTGCATTAATCGCCTCTATCTTCCATCTTTTTGTTTTCAAAAAGAGAATTAAAATACTTGCCTTAGTACCTTTGATATTTATCGTTATTGTCCTTTTTTTGCCTAGGCCGTCAAGTGAAGGAGTTAGATTGGAAAGAAGTCGGAGTGTATACTCAAAGGTACAAAATTATAAAGAAACACTTCAGATTATTCGTCAATATCCATTATTTGGGGTAGGTTTCAATAACTTATGTTTTGTAAGAATGAAAACCTTTGGGGGAGAAGGGGCATCGCATGCTTGTTCGGGATCTGATTCTAGTCTACTTTTTGTGCTAGCAACAACCGGTATTTTAGGATTAATAAGTTTTATTAATATTCTACCCGTGATTGTGAAGAATATCTCCAGAGGAATCTATGGCCAATCTTTCCTCAGTTGTCTGATAGCACTTTTAATCCACAGTTTATTTGTTAATAGTCTTTTTTACCCCTGGGTGATGGGATTTATGGGAATTTTGCTTGCGATATCCAGCCAAGAGAAATCAGGGAGTAAAAGATATCCTTAAAAGGCTTTCGGATTTATTGTCAGCGGCATCTTTTGCAATTATCTTGAAAGAGTTTTCCCCTTGTTCAAGTGTGGTGGCAAAGGCAAAAGACCCATCAGATTCGACAACCACAAATCTTCCATTTATATTAACACTGGAATCTTCTTCGGTTTCACCTTTGATTACAATTTGGCGCTCTTTTGGGCCATAAAAATTTGATCCCTCGGAAGGACTAGTAATGTTTAAGATAGGTGGTTTCTTATCCAAGATTATTTTTAAATCCTGAGTTTTGACACTTTCATTGGCAGCTGAGTCTCTAACTAATGCCGAAATCGTATTTTCTCCTTCTTTTAAATAGAATGTGTAAGAAAACTCGCCTTGGTTATTCGATAAAATTTCATTTTTTTCTCTATTGATAAATAAATAAATTACAACACCCGCTTCAGTTGAACCTTTGATTTCAATTTTTTCTTGATTAGTAAATGAAGGCAACGAATTAAATTTTGGGGGCGGGGGAGGAATGGTATCTGCCACTTCCGGTGCTAATGATGTGGACTTAAGATCTGTAAGAAGTGCCGCAAACTTGGCCAGAGTTGGTAAACCAAAAAGGATAAATAAAATTATGGTTAAGGTTGTCAAAAAAGCGTAAATAACGGCTTTTTTAAGATTTTTCTTTTCTTCAATTTTTAACATTCGGGAGTATTTATATTTCATGATCTTTGAGCCAGGAGTGGGAGTTGAACCCACAACCTACGGTTTACGATACCGTTGCTCTTCCGGTTGAGCTATCCTGGCGCATTTACCCAATTATAACATTAAAATGGTTTTTGCCGGTAAATTTCCCGTTTACTGCGGTTATTATAACATGCCTCAGTTTAACCGAAAAAGTACCGTATTGTCGGAATATTCGCAGTTTAACCGTCCGTCATCACGCTTAACCGCCTGCGTCCCACACAAATTGTATCTTGAGGCGTGTTCGATTATCTCTTTAAAAGGTTGTGCTCCTTTGTGTAGTGAAGGTAAAACCTTACGGCGTCTTTTCAAAGTCTTGCGATTCCTTATTCCCTGGTACTATATTGAATTTGTCGTGTCCGATTCCTCTCTGCCTAATGATGTTGCTCCTGAGAACATTATTCATTCCCGAACAGCCAATAGTTTAAAAAGAGATAAGTATGACATTTTGTGAAAGAGGACAGTAAAAATAAGCCTTTTATTTAAACACTTAAACACCCTTCGGGTGAAATAGCTTCACACCCTTCGGATATGTCTCAAAATTGATCGTTTCCAAAATTAATTTTTTTCCGTTTTAAATATATGAGGGTATTATTTAGAGCGGGTAACGGAAATCGAATCCGTAACTATTCCTTGGGAAGGAATCGGTATACCATTTACCTATACCCGCAGGCTTTTCAAGTAATTTTCAAGTCGTCTTTTTAGATAACCTCTACAAAATCCAGTTTTTAAAGGTGGCATTGAACCGCTCAACTAATCCCGCTTGTATGAGATTAATTATAGCATCTTTTTCAAAAGTAAAGACTATCGAGGAAGACTAAGTTTGTTGCCTGGATGTATAAGGTTGGGATTTGATAATTTATTTTCTTTAGCGATGTCTCCCCATTTGTACCCGTCGGCATAAGCTCTTAAGGCAATTGTCCAAAGACTATCTCCCTTTTCAACAGTATATGTTGCTCCTGAAATAGATGTTAGTTGACTATCTTCTGATTTTTTAGTTTCTTTTTCGACTGTTTGTTTACTAGCAGAGATATCCGGAATTGAGAGTTTTTGTCCAACTTCTAATATGTAAGGTTTTGCGATACTATTTTCTTGGGCAATATCTACCCATTTATAGCCGGATTGAAAATATTTCTCTGCAATTTTCCAAAGGTTTTCACCTTTGCTAACAATATGCTCCTTTTTACCGGTAGTTGCACTTTTTTCTTCTGTTTCAGGAGCATCTGTTGGTACTAGAGAAGGTGAAATATTCTGAGTGATTTCGGTTAACTTTGGTTTTACATCGGGAATTTTCAGTTCTTGTCCGATTTTAATTTCATTGGGATCCGACAAATTATTTTCTTTGGCAATATCTACCCAGTTATAGCCTGTTCTATAGTATTTTTCCGAAATACCCCATAAGTCTTCTCCCTCTCCCACTTTATGAGTTGTAGGAAGTGACGCTTTTTCAACATTAAGAGAGGGAACCAATTCTCCCTTATCCTGCTTAGAAAAGTAATTTATAATAAGTATGCCGACAATAATTATTCCTGCAGCCCCCAAAAACATACTTATTCTAGATTCGTTAAGTTTTAAAGCTTTTAAGGTAGTTTTAATGTTTATCTTTTTTCACCCCCATTCAGAAGATCTGATGTTTTTGGCAGGAGTTATTGAGGCAGTACGTAGTTTAGTCAGAATTTAAACTATAAGGCAAAGGTTGTCAAGCGATATTTTAAAAAATATTTTTTCAGGAAGAGTTATATTAATTTTCATACGTTTCACAAGATTGATTTGCCGGGTAAATTATTTCTTCGTTCGAAGTTTATCTTTGAATGGAGGCTGTATAAAACATAGTGAGTATTGTAAGAAGCCAGGTTTTGCACTACAATCTCAATTGAAAGTTTGGGAAAATATTTTAGGGCTGTGGCTCAGTTTCAGCCAAAGGCTGATCGTCCTTTGGACGAGGTTAGTGAATTCTGTCATAATGTTTAGCGTGTATTTTGCAAAAAGCTTGAAAAATAACAAAATATACGTTGGTTTTACAGATAAAGAGCCAGATTTAAGAGTTAAAGAACATAGTCAAGGTACCAATAGTTGGTCAAGAAAAAATCGTCCATTTAAATTAGTTTATTTCAAAAAATACTATTGTGAAAAAGATGCACGTTTAAGAGAAAGATTTTATAAAACTGGTATTGGCAAGGCATATAAAAAGTTAATAATTGGAAACATCGATAGCATTTTGGGGTTATAGCTCAATTGGTCAGAGCGCTTCCCTGTCACGGAAGAGGTTGGGAGTTCGAGTCTCCTTGACCCCGCACGTTTTTTAGCTTCAAGATATCCAATACCCTTAACAGGATGTAGAACTCCTGATATACTTATCTAATGACTTTTAAAGAAGCTATTGATCTTGCCAGAAGTATTATCAAAAGATTTGAAAAGATTGAGTGAGGGAAAACCTTGAAAAATCGATGGCTCAATGATAGAACTATCAAAACAAGTTGGCGATTTGTCCAAACTTGTGATGTCCTACGAGGGATATTATCCGAAAGATAGAGGAAAACAGGACAAACAATACTTAGCCACAAAAGGAAAAATTGCAGACGAATTAGCAGATCTTCTTTTTATGATTATAAGAATTGCAGACTATTATGATATTGATTTAGAAAAAGCACACGTGGGTGCAAGAAAAGGAGAAAACAAATACTTAAAATCTTACGGAGTTTAAATAAAAGTTCCGGAGATAGTCAATCAGGGCTCGCTACGCACCATTCGGTGCATGGCTTTGGCCAAAACCGAATGTAAGTAGAGATGTACCGTATGGTACGTCGAATCCATTTATAGCAAGTAAATTTTTAGAATCTCGGGAAGCCTTGAAGGAAGCATAAAAACTTTGGTTTTAAGCAATACTTAAACCAAGTATATTTACATAAAAAATCTTTAGACCTTTCAATATCTTTAACATAAAAATTACTGTAAACATGATTTTTACTTAGAGAAATTAATAAATTCGTAATTGATCAACTTATTCATTATTTTTACTTTCTAATTTATTCATCATAATAGCGCTACTAATTATTATTAAACCTCCTGCTAACTCTTTTGGTATAGGAAGTTCTCTGAAAACCAAGAATGCAAAAAATGCAGCAAATACTGGTTCCGTTGCTAATATATTACTTGCCAACACCGCATTAACTCTTGAAAAACCGTAATTCATAAAAAAACTGACTCCCGCATTCAACAAACCCCCTAGAAGTAAAGTTAGAAATACACCCAACCCCCAATTGTTTAAAGGTAAACCATCTCCTTTTAAAAGTGAGGTAATAAAAATGAGCAAGGCTGCAAAAAATAACATTGAAGTAGAAATTTCTTTGTCATTTAATTCTTTTGTTTGCCAACGCCTAGAAATCAGACCTAAAGATACAAATAAGGTAGATAGTAAAGCCACAGTCTCACCTAAGCCAAAGCTGAATAGATTGGAAAAATCTTTAATGGAAATGATGAAAACTCCTAGAACCGACATTAAAACTAATAAGATTTTCTTAAATGTTATTTTTTCTCTTAATAAAATAAAACCCAGTATTGCTGTTGAGGGTATTGCACCGATTAACACCACATTGCTAATCTTTGTTAATAAAAGAGCTTGTGTATAAAGAGTTACACCTAATAAATAATAAATTGCAGCCCGTAGAATAATTATTCCCCATTCCCTATGAGGCAAATTAAGTAACTTATTTAAATCTATTCGTTTTCTAAAAATGAGGAAAGAAATAAGAAATCCAGCGAACATTCTCAAATAAACTTGTTGTAACAATTCAAATGAAGTACTTAAATATCTTGGAATAAGAGGTAATATTCCATAAACTACCGCCAGACTTATAAGGGCAATTATCCCTTTATTTTTCTCTTCATCTTTTTTCATATTCATTCACGACATTTTGAGATTTATTTTTTGCAATAGCCTCTATGTTATCTACTCAAATCTTAAAAAGGTTTTCTAAAGTCTCTTTTGATTTACTTCTGAGAATTCAGGCTTAGGATAAAACGCCGCAATTTTCATATATATATATCTATGAGTATATAACCTTTGGCAGAATATTTTCTGATATACTTAATTTATATGGGTTGGCAGTTATTAATTTTAATTAGTGTTATCCTTTACTCGATATCAGTTCTTTTTCAAAGGGTTATTTTGAAAGAAAACGAAAGTCAACCCATCGCATATTCAATGTTTTTTCAGCTTCTTGTTGGAATTGTTATAGGAATTATAGGATTTGTCTTTGCAGATATGTCTTTGCCCTCAAATCTTGCCAGTTTGTTTTGGAATTTAGTTTTAATGACCTTTCTATACGCTTTCTCTAATGTATTTATTTTTAAGTCTTTAAAACAAACCGAAGCTTCAAAATTTACTATTGTCTTCGCTACAAGAGCTTTCTTTACGGTCCTTGCTTCTTCTTTGCTTTTAAAAGAATTTTTAACTGGAACACAATTTTTGGGAGCATTACTGATTTTTTCAGGGGTGGTTTTGGTAAATCTCAAATCTACAAAATTATCTCTTGATAAAGGTAGTTTACTTGCATTATTTGCTGCAATAGCTTTTGGAATTGCAAACACAAATGATAGATATTTGTTGAGATCTTTTAATATATACCCTTATGCTACGTTAGGATTTGTTGCTCCTTTCTTTTTAATGTCAATAATCTACCCGAGAGAACTAAAGCATATAAAACTTTTTCTTAGTAAAAAGGTACTAAAAAAGGTTTTGTTACTTTCTGTAGTTTACACGGTTTCCGCAATAGCCTTCTTTGCAGCACTTCAAGTATCTAGTAATTCGTCTCAAGTTGCTTCTGTGAACCTTACATCTGTAATTATCACAGTGATTCTTTCTGTGATAATGCTTAAAGAGAGAAGTAATTTATCTCAAAAGATAGCTGGAGCAGTTTTAAGCTTTGTTGGTCTATTACTAATAGCTTAAATTCCAATTAAATCATATATTTTCTGGAAGCATATTTAATTGAAAAAGAATTTTAATGATACCGCCGACATATTGAACACCATGGCGGACATAATGGGGCCGGACAGTAATATTAGCGTTGTACCCCATTTTTACCACATTTAGCGACAGAAGTAAGTCAAGAGCCAGCTAAACATTGGCTTGAATGCGTAAGGGAATTTAATTGGATAAAAGGAGCAACAAGGAAAAATATAGAGTTTGATATTTCAGACCCGTTTTATTATCTAACAAGTATTGTTTTAATAAGGGGAGGAAAAGATCATTCTAAATTGCTACACAGAATTGCGAGCCAGAGGGATTTAGAAATTATAGACGATGAGTCTATGGAATCCCTTCTAAAAGAACTTGATCTTCCAAATCTGAATACTCATCTGAAAGGCAAGTCGCCTCTGGACTTAAGCCTTTCATCAGAACCATTCATTAAAATCGAGGATTTATAAAATTTGTATTCCAGTTGAAAGTAACACAATAAGAAAGAGGATAGGACGGCTGGAGATGGAAAAGGAGTTCACACTCCAGAGAGGAAGACTTTTCAGCCGTCCGATTGCTATTTTCCGACTTCAACGTTCAGCCCAGAGGATATCTATATGTCGTTGTCCGTGGCAAATTCATTTGGATTATGACTTAATTATATCAAAATATGTCATTAATATTTGGAGTGCTCCTTTTATACTATCTCATTTAGCCTCAGCTTGATATGCTTTAAGAAAAAGTGTACAAGGCAAATCTACGCAAAGTATTCTTAAGGGCTACTTGAAAAGTTCTAGGCCAGCCTTCTCATGGAGCCACTTCGCGCCAGGTGAGGCGGTTGGGGGTAAAATCGGGTGGAAATACCATAATCTGGTCAACACCATACCCAAAAAATATTTACGGAAGTCTTATTTTTACATTATTGTTTTGTAAGAAATATTCTAGTCTCACTAAATATTCAAGATAAAAACTTGTATCATCAATCAGATAAGATTCAATTCTCTGCATTTCAAGGTTTTTTATAATTTCTTCTGTTCTAAACCACCCAGTTTTATCCAAAATTGAGTTTTTGAGAACATTTATTATAAATTCACTCTTTTTTATTAAGAACTGGTCAAAAAGCTTTTCATCACCCAACTTTTTTCTGAATTGTTCTTCAATAAAAACTGCTTCTAGACTGGCAAGTATCTCCCTTTTATCCGGAGCGATTAAACCGTGTCTCGGCATTTTTAACCTCGTAAATTGGACAATTTCCGAATCCACAAATGGAGTAATTGGCCAAACTTCCTTCTCCCATGCAATTGGAAAGAAACTTAAATTTGCGTTTATTGCGGACGTTGAGAAAATATTTGGGTAGATTCTACGATTGTCGAATCTTTCTTCACTTATTAAATACTTGAGACCTGAAGGAGTTAACACTTTGTCAATTCCCAATTTAAATCTCAAAGCCGTCATAAAGAATAAATCCTGAATTCTAAAATCAAGCCAAAAATCAAATACCTGTGTTTTAAATACCTCGTCTCCCCCTAACCCTTGAAAATAAACGGTGCTTCCTTTTTTTCTTGCAAACTCAAAACTCTTATATGCCAATTCAATTCCTGTTAAAGATGGAGGGTATTTTCTGAATATTTTAAGATATCTTTTTTTATTGAAAGGGAAGTACTCATCAACTTTATCAAAAAAAACTGAAAGCCCATGTTTCTGGCAAAATTTTTTCACGAGATCTCTATTAGTATCAGTCTCTACCTCTTGTGTAAAGTTTGTATAACAATAAAAATCTTTATGACTAGCTTTTTTTAAAAGATAACAAATTAAACCACTATCAAGGCCAGAAGAAAGTTCAGCTCCAAAATTGAGATTATTTAATATTTTAAGTCTTTTTTTTACTGATTTATCTAAAGTTGCTAAAAATCTCTTAGAGAATACTTCATTTGAAGCATAAGGTGCAGGAGTATTATCAACAAAGCTTTTTAAATCAACTTGTGACTCAAGTTTGAAATTTGGCGGTTGGCTTACTCTTAAAAGTGTACCAGGAGGAATTTGATTTATTTCTTTTACGAGCGTTTCGTCGTATATAAACGTGAATAGTCCTGTCGTTATATAGTCAAGAGCCAGATCTAAGTTTAAAGAACAGTTTCGTAAATTTATTAAAAAAGGTAAATCAGTCGAAACAATCAAATTGTTCTCCCAGCAGCAAAAGTAACAAGGGAATTTACCAGACTGGTCAGTTAACACACAAAGTTCACTTTTCTTTATATTCCAATAAAAAATCAAAAAATCTGCATCTAAATTTGCGAGTTCTTTCCATTTAGCATCAGAAAGAATCTTTTCGAGATCTAAGTTAATTCTCTTATCGTAATTCGCAAAATATCCAGAAGCTATATAATTGTCATTCTCCAAAAAGATATTGGGTGGAAAGTGCCTGGGTGGAATTATGAAGTTTTTTCCTATTTTCTCACCTAAAGATTGTTGTTTAAAGATTGCAAACGGAATTATAACTAATGGGTGAATACTTTGTGGGAGAATTGTCATTTAGATACAATATTTTTCTTTTCCATCTCCCCCAAAAACTTGCCAAGTCTTAATTCGTCTTTTTGTAAAAGTCTAGCCAACTTTGAAATAGTGATTCCAGAGTTTTCTTTTATTGTATAAAGAATTTTATACGCCGCAGAGTTGACTTTCACAAATTCTTCCTTTTGCCAATCACAAGCGATGGTTTTGTAGTTGTTTTTCTTGTCGATTTGAGGCAAAAATACAATAGCCAATGGATTTATAAAAAAACTGTCCATATGCTTTAAAGACTAGCTCTGGATAGTGTAAACTTCCTTTCCTCGAGCTTTCCTAGGTGTAAGCTCACTTACATCTCCTATTATTTCTGCAAGTGGTTCAACGTCCAATCGCCCAACTACTTCTTCTTTAAAAGCTACTTGCTTTGTCTTAATCTCCCATTCTTTCATCTACCTCACCCCCAAATTCTTAGCGTAGAGAATTATAAACTGAATGTCAATAATTGGAAAGTAACACACGAAAATTACAGCAAACGAATAATTTACGGTGCCACTTTCCTCCAAGTGAGGCGGTTGAGGGTTAAGTCCCCGGGGAATAACATCATCTGGTCAACTGCGTATTCAAAGAGTTCCCCCGGGAAAGTGGAGTTGTCTGAAAGAATTCGCTCAAGTTGCTTCTGTGAACCTTACATCTGTTATTTTCTGGAAGCATATTTAATTGAAAAAGAATTTTATAGTGATAAACCAACTCTTTTGCCAAAAGTTCTACTTTTGATAAACTAACCCCGTTTAAAATCCTTTCCTTAATAATCCAGAATAATCCCGGTGTGCGAAGTCATTCGACCCTGAGCTCAAGACCGAAGGGCTCAGGCCGAATCGGCTCAGACTCGAAGAGCTATTCCACATAAACTATGTCTCCTGTTTTTACTTTTTTCTGTAGCTATTTTGGTTCCTACAATATATCACCCGAAGGGTGGTGTCTTTAAATGTTTGCAAACGTAGCTTTTTCGATATTCATTTTTTTAATAAGATCTATTAATTGTTTAGATTTTAAGGCAGACAGTTCTTGAGAGCGATTTTTTGAATTTGAGTAGTTTGCAATAAAATCGCTTGTGTAATATTTATCTTTTGGACTTTTAATTATGGCTGGGTGAGATAATATTTCGATTATTTCGTAATTATTTTTTTTGGCATTTTCTAAAGCTGCCTTGATTACTTCAATTTCCATGAAGTTTGAGAATAAAACCCCGTAAAACATCGAAGTTGTCTTCATTTTATATTTATGAAGAATTGACAAGTTTTCTTTTGTGCAGTAGTTGAGAAATAAATATTTGGCAAAATTCATGTTCCTGAAAGCATTGTAATATATCGGGGAAACTTTTGGGAAAAAGAGATTTTCTCTAGTTAGTCTTATTGATTTTATATCGTATTTTTTACATAACTTACAGATAATTTCAAATATTCCCGGAATCATATGTACATGATCCTGGCCGTCTACGTGATCAATGGGAAGACCGAATTTAAAACAGATTTTAAACTGTTCTTTAAGTTCAGATTCAATTAAAGAAAGAAGCTTCCTGTTCACCTTTTTTAAATTCATAAAATATTCAAAAACACTAAATTTATATTTACCTGATGGGGTAGACAATTCTTGCGTATGACACGGCCCGTCGGTTAAATTTAAATGAATTCCGACTCCTATTTTTTTAAGGGATGTTTTTAAAAGCTCGGTTGCATCATTAAAAGCTGTTCCATTCGTTCTGATGGAGGTACTTGTTGTTGACTTATTTAGATATGACTCTTTTATTCCTTCTGTGAAGCCGTAGGTTAAACCAAAGTCGTCGTTGTGAAAAATAACTTTCATTAGTTAACTAGCAGTTAATTTTTTTAACAATTAAGTGTGGGGGACGGTTTTTTGCTTCTTTAAAAATTACTCTTAGATATTCTCCGATTATACCTAAATAGAAAAGAAGAATCCCGTTTAGAACTACACTTAAAAGTACAATGGTTATGTAGCCTTCAATCAACCTCTTTCCTTTTAGTAAAGTAACAACTATATCAAAAATTAAATAAATACCTATTATTAAAAAAAATATAATTCCCAAAACCCAAGCGCTTCTTAAAGGAAATGTGCTAAAGGAGATAAAACCGTTTATAAACAAATTCGTAGCCAGCGAAAGCGTATAGGAAGTTTTGCCAAATTTTCTCTTTCCTACTTTATATTTGATTGAAGTCGGGTTTTTTGCAACAAGCTGAGTTAGTCCACGAATAAAAATTTCTTTTTCAGGATTTTCTTTTAAATAAAGGCTTATTTCTCTTGACATAATTCTAAAATCAGATACTCCCGGAATTAATAAGCCTCCCGAAACTTTTTGCCAAATAAAATAACCAATTTTTCTGCCAAATCTCATTAATTTCCCCGAAGAGTGATCTTCAGTTTTTTGAGCCGACACAAGATCGTATCCCTTTTCCCATAATTTAATTAGTTTTGGTATTAAGGAGGGCGGGTGTTGAAAATCAGAATCCATGGTGATTACAGCACTGCCTGTGGTATTTTCTATTCCTGCTTTTAAGGCTGGCTGATGGCCAAATCTTTTATAGAATATAATTCCCTTTATATTTTTGTTTTTCCTGGCCAGAAGTTCGATCATAGTAGTAGTGTTGTCGGAACTACCGTCATTAACTAAGATAATCTCATAATTATATTTTTTTGGTATAGATTTGATAATTTGAGGGATTAAAAGAGGTAGATTTTGAGCTTCATTCAGGCAGGGGAGAACAACAGAGATTGTTTTCATACTTTAGTTTTTAAATTCAATTTATTACTATGATTATATACCAGTCTTTCTTAAATTTACTGCGTATTTTGGGTATGGTAAAAGATGCTTAAAAAGATAGTTATATTATTTTTCTTTTCCCGGATTCTTTTAATTGTATTTTCAATATTCGCGGCATTTCTTTACCCAATAAGAGAAGGTTATCTTGGTAAAGAGATCGATCCCAATGCTCCCTATCAAATTTGGATCTGGGCAAATTTTGACGGAAGGCATTTTCTGCACATCGTCCAGGAAGGATATAAAGACTTTAATTTTGCTTTCTTTCCATTATATCCTTTTCTTATTTCACTAACTTCAAGACTATTTTCATTACCCTCAATTATTTCAGGACTAATCGTCTCTTATTCTTTTTCAATTGCTATGATAATCGTCCTTTATAAAATCATTCGCTTGGATTATAAAGATAACGTTTCTCTTGTGGCTATTTTTTTATTGTCGATTTTTCCTGTTTCTTACTATTTTCAAGCTGTTTACTCCGAATCAGTGTTTATTTTTTTTTTAGTTTCTTCTTTCTATTTGGCCCGCAAGAAAAACTTTTTTTTGTCAGGAGTTTTCGCAGCGCTTTGTACTCTTACCAGGTTTTCTGGGATAGCCTTGATACCCGCATTGGTTACAGAGTGGGTATTTCAAAATGAAAATTTGTTGAAAAATTACAAAATCTTTCTTAAGAAACTTCTCACTCAAGGGATTTTCTATCCGTTCATTGGGTTTACCGGAATTGGAATTTATATGCTCTACCTTAAAATAGCTTTTAACGACCCTTTTCTTTTTTATAAATCTTTTTCAGCCTGGTCCAGAGAGGAACTTACATTTTTACCAGTTGTTATTTACAGATATTTTAGGATCTTTTTAACAGTTGATAAAAATCTTCAGGTTTATTGGATAGCAGTTCTGGAATTTGTGGTTGCGATGGGGAGTCTAATAGCTTCCCTATTTGTTTGGAAAAAAGTGAGACCAAGCTATGCAATCTTAATGATCTCAATAATTTTAATGGGTTCAACTTCTGGGTCTTTTATAGGAACTCCAAGATATATCCTTCACAGTTTTCCTTTATTTATTTGGCTTTCTTTATTATCTTGCAAAAATCGACAGATATTTTATTTTCTAGTTTTTGTTTTTTTAGTACTTAGCTTTATTTTTACAGCTATGTTTACACGAGGATACTTTGTATCTTAAGTCACTTTAGCTAGAAAAAGAATGTGAGGCGGATAGCCTAGCTTGGAAGTAAGTTCTTTTTGTAACAGAATCCTGAACCCCAATTTTTTTAAAAGTTTTTTGTAAAATAAATTATCTCTAAAATACAGTTTTTTATTATCAGAATATGTTTTTTTTAGAATTTTTACCATTATAGTTTCCTCAAGATTGAGTAATTTGTAGGAAATTAAATCTTTTCTTCCGTTTATTACTAAAATTAGATAACCCCCCTTTTTAAGTAAATTCTTGGCTTTTTTAAGTAGACTAGATTTTTCATTTTCGGGCAAAAGATATAAAACGTCAATAATTGTAATGCAGTCAAATTTTTTACCATTCAGATCGTGGATGTATTTTTTTTTAAATTTTAAGTTGGGAAATATTTTTTTCTTTGCCGATAGAATCTTTTTTGGAGATGGGTCTATTCCTAAAACTTTTCTTTTTGAATTTTTGGATAGAAGGAAACTAAAAGTTCCATGTCCAGACCCTACATCTAAAATATTCCCTCTTTCAGGAACGTATTTTTCTATTTGTTCAAAAGGACAAAGTAGACTTCTTATAAATTCAAACACTTTAAAAATATTATATACCCATCTTATTTGAAACACTTTCGAAGTGTCTGGAGTATTGAAGGAAGCGTTCTCAAATTTACCTTATTTCCATTATTTCCGAAGGGTGTGAAGTTATATCACCCTAAGGGTGAAAAGGAAAAGGGGGACTTCCTTGGAAGTATAGTAAGAAGATATAATCTATTTGGGCCGAAACAGTTAATTATGAAAGTCAGTAAAAGTATGTCAAATTTGGAAATTGCCGAGCTTTTGAGGGCTGTGGCTGCTTCTTATCAACTTAAAGACGAAGAAAAAAATAAATTCAGAATTATTGCCTATCAAAAAGCTGCGGATGCTGTTGAACACGCGTCAAGTGAGCTCAAAGATCTTTGGGATGAGGGTAAACTTGATGAAGTACCAAGTGTGGGAAAAAGTATAGGCAAGCATTTAGGAGAAATATTCAGAAGGGGAAGGTCAGAACATTTTGAGGAAGTAATGAAAGGATTACCTAACCAAATGTTTGAACTTATGGCTATTCCCGGAATTGGCGCCAAGACAGCTTATAAACTAGCTACTGAATTAAAGATTTCAAAAAAAGATTCCGTAGGGAGTCTTGAGAAATTAGCCAAAAAAGGGAAAATTGCTCAACTGCAAGGTTTTGGTAAAGATTCTGAAAAAGATATTTTAGAATCAATTGCCGGGGTTAAGGTAATGGTAAAGAGACATTTGCTTCCTTATGCACTGCAGCTTGCCAATGATATTACCGACTGGCTTTATGGAAATAAGCTTGTTCTTAGAGCTGACCCACTGGGAAGCCTAAGGAGACGAACCTCAACTGTGGGAGATATCGATATAGGTGTTTCCTCCAACAATCCTGAAGCGGTTCTTGAGCATTTTATACATTTTCCCAAAGCTCAGAGAGTGCTTGAAAAAGGTGAAAGGACTGCTTCAATTGTAGTTCCAGGTAACATACAGGTGGATGTAATGGTTCAATCTCCTTATGCCTATGGGGCTCTTCTTCAGCATTTCACTGGTTCTAAGCATCATAATATCGCTCTTAGGGAATATGCGCAAAAAAAGGGAATGAGTTTAAGCGAGTATGGAATAAGGACAAAAATTCAAAATTACAAACCAAAGTTAAAAATGTATCAATACTCTAC
>Ga0209542_10004412_pt1 | contig 28970 bp, 33 predicted proteins | sample RifCSPhighO2_01_FD_184028 | JGI IMG/M metagenome (GOLD analysis project Ga0209542, IMG submission 184028) | Soil microbial communities from Rifle, Colorado - Rifle CSP2_plank highO2_0.1 (SPAdes) (version 2) | ecosystem: Environmental > Terrestrial > Deep subsurface > Rock core/Sediment ...
GCTTTTTTTTGCCAAGGTTCGACCTTGGTGGTCGACTTATCAAGGTTCGACCTTGATAAATTTGTTAAAATTTGACGAATTCTCCGCACAGGAGTACAATGTCTTTAATATGTTCATAACCAAGGCGGCCTCGGCCGCTATTTTTTATGAAAAATTATTCTTTTTGGGGTAAAATAAAATCGTTTTTACATAACGAACAACCCAGGGTCTTTTTTCGTGAAGCCGATGTTTGGTTCTGTCACCTTGGCGAAAATATTGGGTTTGAACAAGATGGGAAGGGGAAAGATTTTTTGAGACCGGTTGTTGTTATTCGAAAATTTAACCAACAAGTTTTGTGGGGCGCCCCTTTGACATCAAGAATTGTAAGCGGGCCTTACTATTTTAATGTTCATTTTGGTAATAATCGTAATAATAGCGCTATTTTGTCTCAACTAAGGTTAATAGATGCCAAACGGTTGAAGTATAAAATCGGCGCAATACCTAGGCGAGACTTCTATGCGTTAACAAAAAAACTCAAGGATTTAATTCCTTGAGTTAATTTAAACCCCCGATTGCTCGGGGGAGGGCCTAAAGCCATTTGTAAACACAGCATATATTATTATCTGGGAGTTGTCAACATTTTTCCTCCCTCACCCCTCGGCGCCCAGCGCTTTGACTGTGTTTTCCGGCCATCAAACCCTCCACGGGCGGAGAGCCTCCACACTCTCCGTCCCGTTTTTTTGCCAAAATTTGACGGATTATAGAGATAGGAGTATAATATCTTTAACATGTTAATAACTCAGGCGGCCCCAAGCCGCTATTTTTATTGCTTTAATAAAGTATTTATGGCATTATTTAGTCATATGTTGACTAAAACAAAGACAATTGAAAGAGCAAACTTGGTTATTCCTAAAAATAAGGATCAGGTAAAAGCCGATGTCATTTTGGGGGATTGTTTAGAGGTTTTAAAAAAGATACCTAAGAATAGCGTAGATCTTATTGTTACTTCACCGCCCTATGCTGATCAGAGAAAAAATACGTATGGTGGAATTACCGCAGATGAGTATGTTCAGTGGTTTTTACCAATATCAAAAGAGTTATTGAGGGTTCTTAAACCCACTGGTACGTTCGTTCTAAATATAAAAGAGAAGGTCATTGAGGGAGAAAGACATACATACGTAGTTGAGCTGATACTGGAAATGAAAAAACAAGGATGGCTTTGGACAGAAGAATTTATATGGCATAAGAAAAATTCTTATCCAGGTAAATGGCCTAATAGGTTCAGAGATTCTTGGGAAAGATTATTACAGTTTAACAAGCAAAAAAACTTTGCTATGTATCAAGATGAGGTAATGGTTCCTATGGGTGATTGGGCAAAAACTCGTCTTAAAAATTTAAGCGAAACTGACAAAAAACGAGATAATTCGAAAGTTGGAAGTGGTTTTGGTAAGAATGTTTCCAAGTGGATAGGTCGAGATAAGGCATACCCCACTAACGTTCTTAATATTGCTACAGAAACATCCAATAAAAAACATAGCGCTGTTTTTCCTAAAGAACTTCCCAACTGGTTTGTGAAATTATTTACAAGAACAGGGGATTTGGTTCTTGATCCTTTTTTAGGGTCTGGTACAACATCCGTAGCAGCCTTCAATTTAAAAAGGAATTCTATTGGTATCGAAATTAAGCAAGATTATTACAAATTAGCGATAGAGAACATAAATAAAGTTAAATCGGAGGAGTATGAATAAATTAGATTTGGATGAATTATATAAGTATGTAGAAGTTCACATTGGAGAATTTCACTCCGCCAGGTTAGAAAGCCTTGCTAAATTAAAGTTGAAAGACATTCTTTTAAGGAAGAATCCTTATCTTTTTAAGGCAAAAAATATTTTAACTGCGGAATCTTTAGTAAAAACACTTTTAGACGCACACCTTTCCTCGCAGGAAGAGACTATTTTTGGTGAGTTTTTAGAGGGGTTAGCTATTTATATAAATTCGCGGGTGTATGGAGGAACTAAATCAGCGGCAGAGGGTATCGATCTGGAATTTCAAGTAGATGAGATTAAATATATAGTTACTATAAAATCTGGTCCTAACTGGGGAAACAGCAGCCAGATTGCTAGAATGAAAGATAATTTCAGCAAAGCAAAAAGAATTTTGAAAACGAATAGTTCCGTACTTAACGTAGTAGCAGTTAATGGATGTTGTTACGGTAGGGATAACAGTCCCGATAAAGGAGAGTACTTGAAGTTATGCGGCCAAAATTTTTGGGCTTTCATTTCTGATGATAAGAACTTATATACCAAAATAATCGAACCACTTAGTCACAAAACCGAGGAAAAAAACCAAGAATTTTTAGAATCTTACGCACAAATAATCAATAAATTTACTACAGAGCTAAGTAAAGATTTTTTTGTCGATAACAAAATAAATTGGCAAAAACTTATTGAGTTCAATTCTTCGGCCGATTCAAATAAGAAAAATACGGAAGAAGCGGAAGCCGATACGCAAAAAATCTAGGCATATTGTCAAAGATAGTTTTTGACAATATGGTTTCTTTTATCTTTTATTACGTCGAGCGGTATAAAAGATAAAATTAAACAGCTTGAAGAAAGGACTAAAGCGATGTCGAGATATATTGTTAACTCAAACCCTCAAAGCAACGGTGATCACGAAGTACATTTGTACCCTGAATCATTATGCAAAAGCCCTAAGTACCCTTTACCTGAGAACCAAGTAGACTTGGGCGAGTTTTCTGGTTGTCACGGAGCTGTAGCAGCGGCAACGAGGAGAGGGTATAGTAGAGCCAATGGATGTTATTATTGTTCCAATGCTTGCCATACTAGTTAGAATATATGAACGCAAAAATCGCTATTTAAGATGTAGCGATTTTTGTTTTTTTACCGACAGGGTAAGTTGACAACTCGCTTAAGTTAAGAGATACTGCTCACGCTACTAAGTAATCAAATATAGATACTAAACTTGTATGAAAAAATCCCTCTTAATAATATTTGCCGTTATTTTTATCGCCGCAGCTTGCAATAATCAATCAAGCATAGACACTGATATAAAATCATTTGAGACAGAGGAATCGACTCCCATTAAAGTACAAGGAAACTTCAAATCGAGCTGCGACCCCAATTATTCAGGCTGCGTACCAATTGCGAGTGATGTAGACTGTGCAGGAGGTAGTGGGAACGGGCCTGCGTATGTACGAGGACCAGTAAGCGTTATTGGTTCAGATATTTATGGATTAGATAGAGATGGAGATGGCTTGGGTTGTGAATAAGTCGAAGCAACTAAGTAAATAAAGTTTTTTATGGTAGTTACACCAAAAAAGAAAAAAGTTTCTAAAAAAACAACCTCAAAACCTGTAATGGATGGTTTTCGCCATCAGTCAATTGAACTGAATAGTTCTGAGTGGGAGGAAGGAAGCTTTCGGAGCCGAATTTCTTTTGCAAGAAGTTCCGGAGGTTCCGAGGGCATTAAAATCAGGACTGCGAAAAAAACTTGGGGTTTCAATGAACACCAGTGGGGCATTTGGTTACCTAAGGGTCTGGATGTTTCAGCGTGGTTAAGGTGGACTATTCTTTCATTAAAAAAATACTCAAAAGCATTTTGGAGAACTGAAGTTGATATTGGTATTTTGGAAGAAGAAGCTGATTTTTACAAACAACAGACGAGCACTCTAGAGAAAGAGTTGGCAAAAACAAAGAAGAGACTAGAAGATACCGAAGAGCTTTTGAAGATTCAAAAAGACGATAGGGAAAGAGCGAAACAACTTATCTCAAAAGTCGAAGAGTATGAAAAAGAACTGAAAGAACTTGTGGCTTTACTAGATGATTCAAAATTAAGCAATGAGGCTAAAGAAGCAGAAGTAAAATTGAAGATAAAGAATAACAGATGGGTTCTTGGGTTAGAGTGCGAAATTGGTGCAGCAGAAAAGCAAATAGATGTCCAAACAGCGATTGACCTACACGTTACAACTGACTTTAACGAAGACAGGATTTTTGAATTTAAAAGTCCCCATCTTTCACCTTTTAAAAATAAGGAGGAGGGTACGAGGCTCTACATAACAGACGCTTTGGCGGAAGCTATGCACCAGCTTATAATTTATATGAGAAAAACAAATCTATATAGTTTTAGCACGGAAGGTGGTACTTACGGGATCAGAGGTCCATCAGGATATGTTGTCGTTGGTTATAAACTTGATGACGAACAAAAACAGGCTATGAAAGATTGGAACTTTCACCTAAGACCCCATATAGTTTTATTAACATATGATGATCTGGTGCGACGGGCGACTGTCCAACTCGAAAATATTAAACATGTAAGGAAGAATTCTTAAATTAATAATAAAATATATGACCGATGAACAACAAGAAGAATTCAAGGTTTCGGGGGCGGACCTCAAGGAACGGGTCAAGCAGCTTATTAGCGAAGGCAATGCCCGCCGGATTATCATCAAGAACGAGGCTGGGGAAAGTGTGCTGGAAATCCCCCTGACATGGGGCGCAGTTGGCACAGTTTTGGCGCCATCCTTGGCCGCTATCGGGGCTGTCGCAGCACTGCTGTCAAAATGCTCGATAGTGGTAGTCAAGAAATAAGTCAAAAGGCAAAATTCAAAAGGCAAAAGTGCAAGTCAAAAGTAAAAAGTGGCAATCTTTATCTTTTCTTTAGAAATTCTTTATCTAATCTTTATCTGGGTTGAGCTATGATGCTCCATGTAAATAATTAACCTTATTTTCATGGACCAATCTGATGTAAGATTCAAAACTGACTTAAAGCAGAGGTGCTATGCGTTCAGCCTGGCAATCATAAAAGTAACTGATGGCTTACCGCAAAAAAGAAGCGCTTGGGTTATCAGCGACCAGCTAATCAGGTCGGCTACATCCATTGGAGCCAATTTAGTTGAAGCCAAAGCATCCAGTTCCCGGCTAGAGTTTAAAAAGTTCTATGAGATTTCGCTTAAAAGCGCAAACGAAACTAAATACTGGCTGGGATTGCTCAGGGATACCGATATGTCAGACAAAGAGAAAATAGCCGTTTTGTTGATTGAGGTTACTGAATTGTCGAATATGATAGCGGCCAGTGTGTTAAGCTTAAAGCAGAGGAAATTTTGAATTTTGAGTTGTATTTTTGACTTTTGACCTTTGAATTTTGACTTCGATATGAAACCACTAAAAGCTTTATTAAATGTAGACATGCTAGAAGACTTGGCTACCAGGTCTAATTTCAGATACGGCAAGCAAATGGCTGAAGATGGGGATGTGGAAGTGCTGGAAAGTAACGCGTTTAATCTGAAAGCCAAAGTCCAGCATGGAGAGAAGCAGGGGAGGACCGTGGAACTTATGTCCACATCCAGGGGCTTTCGCCACCACTGTACCTGCAGCGCGCGCAAGGACTTATTCTGCCAGCACCGAGTGGCAGTAGGACTGGCAGCAATCGAAAGATAAGTCAAAAGTTAAAACTCAAAAGTCAAAATTGCAACGCAAAAGTAAAAAGTACCTCGTGATTGAGGTACTTTTAAATTTTAACTTGAACTTCTGACTTTTGACCTTTGAATTTTGACTTAAAATAGTATTGCAATTCGGGCTTAAAAATGGCATGATTAGGCTTGAAAGCCAAGCAATTAACAGAATTTTTGATGAGTATTTCCATACATTTTCGTGAACTGAATAATGACAAGGTCAGCCAGGACTGGGAAGACTTGATTTCGCGCAAGGAAGCGGCTGAGGCTGAGGCGGTGAGCGTGCCAGCGAACCCGGATGAGGTCCAGATGGATGATGACTTCAATTCCCCGACCCGCACGGGCCGAGGCATGACGATTAAGGAGGCCCTCGCCCAAAACGATAAGGATGTGACGTTAAGCGCAATTTTTGGCGTGGACAAGAGGTTTATTGAGGCCACAAGCGGCAAGGGTTTTTCCGTGCCGCTCAATATCCAGGATGAGCATGCTGTCTGCTGGTTATTTCAGGCAGTGCTTGATATCAACCCCGAGGAAGAAGATTATTACCCGCATAACGCCGTGGCCGGCATCCCGTTTGATTTGTGGGTCCGTTTGTTCCAATCCCTAACCCCTCAAGCCATGGATGCGGTCAAGGCCAAAGCCCAGAAAGCCAAGTACCCGTTTGACCAGTTCCGCGCATACCTTCTTGGGGTCAAGGATGTAGTCAAGTTTTGCATGGATAATAATTCCGAAATGATTTCGTATTATGATACTGGCCCGACCGGAACCATGCGGCAGAGGGCAATCCATATGTATAAGCGACTGGTGCCGGAGAAGAAAGAAGCTGTAGTATAAATTTTACCCTCCCCTAGGCAGGAGAGGGCGAGAATATAACTATATGAATGAGGACGAATACAAAATTATCTTATTCTATAAATTCACGCCGATTGCCCGGCCGGAAAAGTTCCGCGACCAGCACCGGCAGATTTGCCAAGCCTTTAACCTCAAGGGCCGGATGCTGATTGCCCGCGAGGGCGTGAACGCCACTTTCGAAGCCAAAACTTCGGAAATTGATGGGTACATCAAGCGTTTGCGCCGCCACAAAATATTCAAGGATGTGGTGTTCAAGGAAAGCGCCGGGATTGGCCAGGCTTTCACCAAGCTTATTGTCCGCGTCCGACCAGAGGTTGTAACTTTAGGAGTTGGGGAATTGGATATTGAAAAAGAAACAGCAAAAGCCGTGACTGCTGATGAATTGGAAAAGATGTATGCGGACAATGCGGACTTTGTGGTTTTGGATTTGCGCAATGACTTTGAAGTCCAGGCTGGCCGGTTTGAAAATACGGTTAACCCAAAATTAAAATATTTCCGCGACTTGCCGGGGAAGTTGCCGGAGCTGGAACACTTAAAGCAAAAGAAAGTAGTGGCTGTGTGTACGGGCGGTATCCGCTGTGAGAAAGCTACGGTACTGCTTAAAAAAGCGGGCTTTATCGATATTTACCAGCTCAAGGATGGTATTCACACGTATATGCAGAAATACCCAGGCAAGAATTTCAAAGGCTCCCTGTTCGTGTTTGACAACCGGATGGTCACGCCAGTTGTAGCTACTAAGAATCGGGAAATCACCGGCGCTTGCGCATTTTGCCGGGTAGCGTGTGAAGAGTTTTACAATGACGATTCCACCCGGCCGTCCACCAAGACAATTTGCTGCGGCGACTGTGTCATCAAACATGGGGCGAAACTGCGAAAATGTGTCGCTGTTTAAGGCATTCAGTATATGGAATTTGGTCTTACCGCCGCTGAAATCAAAACATATAAAAAACTCCACACTCCCCAGAAAATCCAGGATTTTTTAGACCAGCTCTCAATTCACCCCAGCACAGAGGATGACACCGCCTGGTCGCCGCGGCACGTGTTGCGCCATGGCAAAGCACACTGCATGGAAGGGGCGCTGTTGGCGGCCAGCGTCCTATGGTACCACGGGTACGAACCCTTGCTTTTGGATTTAGTGGCTCACAAGATAGATTATGACCATGTGGTCGTGCCTTTCCAGCAAAACGGCCGCTGGGGCGCTATCAGCAAGTCCAACTACAGCACTTTGCGGTGGCGCGACCCGGTTTACCTTTCTGTGCGCGAGCTGGTCATGAGTTTTTACCATGAATATTACCTGGCCAATGGCACGAAAAGCTTGGAGAGTTTCTCCAAGCCGTTTAACCTCAAACAATTCGGCAAGGAATGGATTACGTCAGCAGACAGCCTGTTATATATTGCGGAAATATTGGATAAGTCGCCGCATGAGAAGATTGTTTTACCGGCCATGAGGAAAAATTTGCGGCGCGCGGACAAGGTGGAACGGCTGGCTGGGGATTTGGTGGTTTGGCAGAAGGGCAAACACCCGCGCCGGCTCGTATAAATTTATGCTAATATAAATATATGAATTACGCTTTGATTTCTTTGCTTTCCGCTTTGTTTATTTTAGCTGGCGTGGCGGGATCAATCTTGCCCTTCCTGCCCGGGCTACCGGTATCGCTGGTGGGCCTGTTGATTTTTGCCTGGTACACCCAGTTTGATTTGATTTCCGTTTCCGCTTTGGCTGTGTTCGCAGTGCTGGTGGTGCTCACCGTGGTGTTTGATATTTTTGCCCCAGCCCTGGCCGCCCGGGGCCACAAGGCCTCTGGGTTTGGCGTGGCTGGCGCAGTCATTGGCACGATTGCCGGGGTCGTCATCTTTGGACCCTTGGGAATCCTGATTGGCCCCTTTGTCGGGGCCCTTGTCGGGGAACTGGCCAACACGGGCGCGACTACGGAACACGCCTTCCGCGTGGCTTCCGCGGCCGTGGTCGGCATGGTATTGGGTTCAGTATTTAAGCTTTTGGTTGGTTTATCCATGCTTATTTACTTCCTTTTTGCAGCCGTTTAGATGTGACCAAGATGACCATGGTCACATCTGCAAAAATGCCCAGCTTATGGTATAATAAAGCGTACTTAACCATAAATTATGAGCGAGAAGATAGAAGAATTACGGGCAGTCCGGATACAAAAATTAGAACAACTCAAACAACAGGGTATTGATCCCTATCCTGTAAAGACAGAGCGAACGCATACTATTGGCGAGGCTCTGAAAAATTTTGAAGCGCTGAGCGCTGAGGGGTCAGCGCTGAGTTTGGCTGGGCGCATCCGCTCAGTACGCACCCACGGCAAACTGGCTTTTTGCGATTTGGAAGATGAGACTGGCAAAATCCAGCTGCTGTTTCGGGATGAAGCGTTAGGAAAAGATTTTGAACTCATCAACCTCCTTGATATCGGTGACTTTTTGCAGGCCCAAGGCGCATTGATGCTGTCCAAAACCGGACAGAAGAGTTTGGAAGTAAAGAAATTTTCTATCCTCGCTAAGTCCCTCCTGCCCATCCCGAGCGAACACTTTGGCTTGGAAGATTTAGAAACTCGCCTGCGCAAACGCTATTTAGATTTAATCGTAAACCATCAAACGCGCGAGCTGTTCGTCAAGAAAGCGGTGTTCTGGAAAACCATCCGCACTTTCTTGGAAGGCAAAAGTTTCATGGAAGTGGAAATGAATGTTTTGGAGCAGGTTCCGGGCGGGGCGGAAGCCACGCCATTTGTCACGCACCACAATGCCTTGGACAAGGATTTTTTCCTGCGCATCTCTTTGGAACTGCCGTTGAAAAAACTGTTAGTGGGCGGGTATGAGCGGGTGTTTGAAATCGGCCGCATTTTCCGCAACGAGGGGATTTCCACCGAGCATCTGCAGGATTACACCCAGATGGAATTTTACTGGGCGTACGCTGACTACAACCAGCTCATGGATATGTGCGAGGAGATGTACAAGCAGATTGTCCAAAACGTGACCGGCTCCCTTAAGACCATATATGATGGCAAAGAAATTGACTGGTCTGGCAAGTGGCCCAAGGTCCGCTACTTTGATATTTTCCAGGAAAAAACGGGCCTGGATTTGAATTCCGTTACGGATGAAGAGCTGAAATCTTATGCCAAGCAGGAACGCATCAAATTCGAAGACAACCAGGGCCGTGGCCGCGTTATTGATTTGATTTACAAGAAAAAAATCAGGCCTAGCTTGATTAATCCCTGCTTCCTTATTAATCCGCCCATTGAAATTGAGCCTTTGGCCAAAAAAGAGCCAACTAACCCGAAGGAAGTCCAGCGCATGCAGATTTTGGCTGGCGGTACGGAATTAGGCAAAGGCTTTAGCGAACTTAATGACCCGTTAGACCAGCGCGAGCGGTTCGAGGCGCAAGCGAAACTTCGGGAAGCTGGGGATACGGAGGCGCAGAGGCTGGATGAGGATTTTGTGGAAGCTTTGGAATACGGCATGCCGCCAGCCGCGGGCTTTGGCTTGTCCGAACGGTTGTTCGCCGTGCTCATGGATAAATCCATCCGCGAAACTGTGTTTTTCCCGCCAATGAAGAATGAATAGATAATTTAAAAGCGGCGGGTCCTGTCGCGGTTTTTACCCCGTACGTGCTCATTGACTTGCGCGCGAGCGGGGTCCCCAAAACCGCGCCACCCGCCGCCTCACCACATATATGACTCGCGACCAGGCAATACAACTTCTAAACGAACACATCACGAACCAGAATTTGGTCCGGCATAATGTGGCCGTGGGCTTTATCATGAAAGCATTGGCCGCCAAGTTTGGGGAGAATGCGGAGGATTGGGAACTGGCTGGCCTGCTGCATGATTTGGATTGGGAAAAAACCAAGGATGATTTCAAGAACCATACCAAGCTGTCAAAGGGAATTTTGGAAAAGACCGATTTGAAGCCTGAAATCATCAATGCCATTTACGTTCATAATTGGATTCATGAAATAAAACCCGTGACTTTGCTCGAGAAAGCGTTGTATTGTGTTGAGGAGTTGTCTGGAATCATCACTGCCGCGGCATTAGTTCAGCCGGGTAAAAAACTTGCATCAGTAACGGTACAGTCAGTCTTAAAAAAATTCAAGCAGAAAAGCTTTGCCGCCGGGGTCAACCGGGAAATTATCATGCTGTGCAAAGAATACATCAACATGGCACTACCGGAACTGGTGGAAATTTCCCTCAGTGCCATGAAAGCCAATGCGGAGGAAATCGGATTATGAAGAAAATCATGGTCGGTACGAGTAACCCGGCAAAACTGGAAGAATATAAAAGATTCTTATCCGAATTTGGTTTGGAAGTTGTTTCGTCAAAGCAGATGAACATCCCGGAGCCGGAAGAAGTAGCTAAGACTTTTGAGGAAGAAGCGGTAAAGAAAGCCCGGTATTACTTTGAAAAATCCGGAATCCCCACGATTGTTGATGATGGGGGATTTGAAATCGAAGCCTTAAACGGCGAACCCGGTACCCGCAGTAAAAGATGGCTGGGACATGAGATGACTGATGAAGAAATTATTTCGGAAGTGTCCAAGCGCATGCAGGGGCAATCCAACCGTTCGGCCCAGCACACGGTTGTCATAGCGATAGCAAGTCCACTAGGTGTTTATACTTCTTCCGGGCACATCAAAGGACAGATAGCAGATAAACCAAGTTCGAAAGTAATCGCAAAGTTTCCATACCGGTCCGTACTTTATCTTCCAGGCTATGGGAAATATTGGTGTGAAATGTCCGAGGAAGAAGAAAAGATCCTAAGCCACAGGATTCACGCTTTGGGAAAGCTCAAAGATATACTGAGGGAAATCTCTAAGTCCTAATTACTAATTACTAACCCCATGCTCGACATCAAATTCATCCGCGAGAACGCGGAAAAAGTCAAAGAGAATAATAAGAACCGCCGCATCGAGGCCGACGTGGACCGGCTTTTGGAATTGGATGTGCAGCGCCGCGAACGCATGACCCAGATTGAAGGCTTGCGGTCGTTGCGCAATCAAAAATCCAAGACCAAGCCCTCGGACGAAGAGATTTTGAAAATGAAGGAAGTGGGGACGCAGATTAATATTGCGGAAAAAGAATTGTCGGATTTGGATGGGGAGTACCAGGAGCTGCTGCTGAAAATTCCCAACCTCAGCCACGCGGATTCGCCAATTGGCGGGGAAGCGGATTATAAGGTTGTGTCGGAAAACGGCAAAATCCCTAAGTTTGATTTTGAAGCCCGCGACCATGAAGTTCTGATGACTGAATTAGGATTAATTGATTTTGAACGCGGCGCCAAGGTGGCGGGCGCCAAGCATTACTTTACTAAAGGCGATTTGGTTCGTTTGAACAAAGCCCTTATAAGTTACGGAATAGAAGTTTTGAGCAAACATGGATACGAATTGGTAGAAACTCCGGACATGGCCAAGAAAGAAATCCTCTCCGGCATCGGCTTTAGCCCGCGCGGCCCGGAAACCCAGGTTTATTCCATTGAGAATACGGACTTGAGCCTGATTGGCACAGCGGAAATCACCATGGGCGGTTATCACGCCAATGAAACCCTAGACCTTAGCAATGGACCGAAAAAATACGTGGCCTTGTCCCACTGCTTTAGGACCGAAGGCGGCGCGTATGGCCGGACGAACAAGGGGTTGTATCGCGTGCACCAGTTCGAAAAACTGGAAATGTTCATTTACTGTCAGCCGGAAGATTCAGAAAAAATGCACCAGGAACTGCTCGCCATTGAGCAGGAAATTTGTGATGGCCTGGAAATCCCGTACCGTATTATTGATATCCCAACCGGCGACCTCGGCGGCCCGGCTTTCCGCAAATATGATGTGGAAGCGTGGATGGTCATGGTCGGGAACAAGGGCGGCTACGGCGAAATTACTTCCACTAGCAACTGCACGGACTACCAGGCCCGGCGGTTGAACATCAAGTACCGCAGGGCAGATGGCGGTTCGGAGTTTGCCCATACCTTAAATGGCACGGCCGTGGTCCTCAGCCGCTTCCCCATCGCGATTTTTGAGACCCACCAGCAGGCGGATGGGTCGGTCAGGGTGCCGAAAGTATTGCAGAAATACACGGGGTTTGACATGATTGCTAAGAAATAATACCCATGGCTGAAAAACAAATCGTCGTTGACGATGCGCTCATTAATTACATAGACCTTAACCCCGAAGCTTCCAAGGCTTTAGTTTTTTTACATGGCTGGCAGTCCAATGCCGCCGTATGGAACGGCGTTTTGGAAAAACTCAAAAACAATCCCGTGCGCTTGCTTGCCCTGGACTTTCCCGGCTTTGGCCAATCGCCAATGCCCAAACAAGCCTGGGGAGTAGGGGAATATGCGGCAATGGTTAAAAAATTGATTGAGAAGCAGGAATTAAAGGATGTCATTTTGGTCGGCCATTCATTTGGCGGCCGGGTTGCAATCAAGTTGGCGGCTGCGCATCCGGAAATGGTCCAAAAACTGGTCCTGGTGGATGCCGCCGGATTTAGGAATGAAAAGATTATCAATAAACTAAAGATTCTCGCGGCCAAGACCGTCAAACCTCTCTTTGCCCTGCCGGTGCTCAAACAGCTCAAGGAAGCCGCTTACCGCGCTGTGGGCGCGAATGATTACGCGGCGGCTGGGCCAATGCGCGCGATTTTCGTCAAAACCATCAACGAAGACTTAAGCGGCTATTTGCCTAAAATTACCGCCCAGACGTTATTAATTTGGGGCGGTAAAGACAAGGAAACCCTCCTGGCATTTGGCCAGGTTATGAACCGGTTAATTCCCAATTCCAAACTGGTGGTGCTCGAGGGGGCCGGGCATTTTAGCTTTATTGATGAACCGGAAAAGTTCACGGAATTAATCCACGGACTGTTATGAAGCTTCTGCGGCCCATCTTGTTCCAGCTTTATCTGTTGCAGCTTGAGAATTACAACCTCAAGCGCTACTTTAAACTTGCCGGGAACAAACTGGCGACAGACCCCCTCGGGCACAGCCAGCGGAAAAAAATCGTCTGGACCTTAAAGGCAAAGATGGTCTTCGCCTTGTCGATTGCCATAGCTTTTCTGCCAGCCCAGGCCCTGGGCGCAAAGTTTAGCGGCCTGCCTTTGCAAGTAATTTTAACCCTGGCCTTGGCCGTATTTTTTGCCAATACATTGGCTACGGGATTTTTAACCCTGGCCGTCTTGCTGCTGTGGCCGGTAGATTTTGCGGTCAAGAAAATAATCGTGGCCCGCGCCCGGCAGAAACTCTCAAGGTTCAAGCGTCTGAAAGTCATTGGAATCACGGGTAGCTTTGGCAAAACTACGTTTAAAGAATGTCTCGCTCCCATATTGGCTGAAAAATACCAGGTTTTGAAAACCCCGGAGAATATCAATACCCCGGTGGGCATTTCCCGCCTGGTTTTAAAAGAACTTAGTGGCCAAATAGAAATTTTGATTATTGAAATGGGCGCGTACCAAAGAGGTGATATCCAGGAATTGTGCCAGATTGCAGCTCCAGATATCGCGGTCCTGACTGGAATCAATGAGGCGCATTTGGAAATGTTTGGCAGTATTGAAAATACCATTGAAACCAAGTTTGAAATCGCGCAGTTTGCTAAGCCCGATGCCTTGGTGGTGCTCAATGAAGACGATGCGCTGGTTAAAAATAATTTTGCCAAGTATGTAGGCAACCGGAAAGTTTTGTGGTATAAGAGTTCGGAAAACCTGCCGCTGGGTGCCACAACCCCGCTTTTAGGCAGTTACGTTGCCGGAGTGTTGAATGCCTCCGTCTTAGTTGCGAAGGAGCTCGGCTTATCCGAAGATGAGATTAAGCGGGGGATTAGCAAAATTCGGCCGATTCCACACCGCCTCCAGAAAATCGAAAATTCCAATGGCATCACAGTCATTGATGACAGCTATAACGGCAACCCGGCTGGGGTGGCGGAAGCGATTCAGGTTTTAGGCAAGTTCATCGGCCGCCGCAAGGTTTACATTACCCCAGGGTTGGTCGAGATGGGTTCAGAGGCTCAGCAAGTGCACCGCCATATCGGCCAGCAGCTGGCAGGCGTTGACCTGCTCATTTTAATCCGCAATTCAGTCACGCCATATATTGCCCAGGGGTTTAACAATGATTCCAAGGTCATCTGGTTTAATTCGGCCGTTGAGGCGCACGCCGGGCTAAAAGAGATTCTCAAGAGCGGGGATGTGGTGCTGTTTCAAAATGACTGGCCGGATAATTACTCATGATGAATATTTTTCAACGATTCAAAAATTTTTTGCGCGCCCCCAGGCTCTCCTATGAGCCCCTGATTGAAGTTCGGATTTTTAAGGATGCCATTTTGCACAACCTGGCGGAATATCGCCGGGTTTATCCGCACCTTGCCTTTGCGCCGGTGCTCAAAAGCAATGCCTATGGCCATGGCCTGGTGGAGGTGGCCAAAATCCTGGATAACCGGCAAACTGCGTTCTTCGTAGTTGATTCTTTTTACGAGGCCGTTGTATTGCGTAAGGAAAATATCCAATCGAAAATCCTGATTATCGGGTACGCCACCGAGGGGCAAATTTTTAACGACAACCTGGCCGACTCCGCATTCGCGATAACGAGCCTGGAGCAGCTGCAAAATATCGCGTCGAAACTTACGCGGCCGAAACGGTTTCATTTGAAAGTTGATACGGGCATGGCCCGCCAGGGCGTATGGCCGGAAGAAATTGAAAAATCAATCCAGCTAATTAAATCGAATGAGAATATAATTTTGGAGGGGAGCTGCACGCATTTTGCAGATGCCAAGAACACGGATGATTCCTACACCCGAGAACAGATTGCGAAATGGAATGCTTCGGCCCAAAAGTTAAAGAGGGAATTCCCGGGAATTAAATACCTGCACGCCGGCAGCACCTCGGGAGTGTATTATTCAAAGGACACTATTGGGAATGTCGGCCGGATTGGCCTTGGACTTTATGGCCTGGATAACGCGCCCCACAGCCGGTTAAGCCTCAAACCCGCCCTGGAAATCTGGTCAGTGGTCAGCTTGGTCAAAAATCTGCCCGCCGGCCGGAAAGTCGGGTATAGCGGGACTTTTGAGAGCTCCAAGTCCATGACCATTGCCTCAGTCCCGGTCGGATACAATGAAGGCGTGGACCGCCGGCTCTCAAACCGCGGGAGCCTTAAGATCGGGCGGGCGGTTTGCCCGATTGTGGGCCGGGTCAGCATGAACATGACCACCATTGATGTCAGTAGCGTGCCTGGTGTAAAATTAGAAAGTAAGGTTTTGATTCTCAGCCGCAACGCCAGGGACGGAAATTCCCTGGAAAACCTCGCCCGGCTGTGTGATTGCATCCCGCATGAAATCCTGGTTCACATCCCCCAGTACTTAAGGCGTAACGTAATATAAATTATGAAAACCATTGGCGTATTTTTCGGCAGCCGCAGTCCCGAGCATGACATTTCCATCATCACGGGCCAGTTTGTGATTTCCGGGCTCAAGAAATTGGGATACCCGGTTGTGCCGGTTTATCTCGATAAGCGGGGCCGGTGGTTTTTAGGCCAGGAGTTTGGGGAACTTAAATCATTTACCGGCAGTAAATTAAATTTAGGTAATTTTAAGCAATATGTTTTGGATCTGGGACAATCGCAAGGCAGGCTGGTGTTTACCCAAAAAGGGTTATTGGGCAAAACCCTTGCTATAGATGTGGCGTTTCCAGCGTTACATGGCTCTAACGGGGAAGACGGGACAATCCAGGGGCTCTTTGAAATGTTCAATGTGCCGTATGTCGGGTGCAATGTCGCCTCCTCGGCCATGGCCATGGATAAAATCCTAACCAAGCAGGTGTTGAAAGCCAATAATATCCCGACCGCACAGTTCCAGTCATTCAGCAAAACAGAATGGGATAAGGGTTACGAGGCAATCTTGCAGGGGTTAGAAAACACCATGGGTTTCCCTATGGTGGTAAAACCACCCCTCTTGGGCTCCTCAATCGGGATTGTAAAAGTCGGCAACCGCAAAGATTTGGTCCAAGCGGTTGAGACGGCATTTTATTATGGTAACCACGTATTGGTTGAGGACTGCGTGGAAAATCTGATGGACATAACCTGCGCCGTACTCGGCAATGACGAGCCAATCGCTTCCTTGCTCCAGGAGTCCCTGGCCAGTTCCGAGGTTTTATCTTTCACTGACAAGTACTTAACCGAGGGCGGCAGCCAGCTGGGGAATGCCCAAAAATCCCTGGTCATCCCGGCCAGGATTTCCGCCAATTTGAGCGAGTCAATCCGCGCCAGCGCGTTGGCGGCGTTTAAGGCGCTAAACTGCGCCGGCATTGCCCGCGTGGATTTCCTCTTGGACCAGCAAACCGGCAAATATTTCGTCAGTGAAATCAACACCCTGCCGGGTACATTATACCACCACTTGTGGGATAAGAGCGGCATCCAATTCCCGCAACTGCTGATTCGCCTAATCGCGCTGGCAGAAGCAACCCATATGGCCAAGAACCGCTTTACATCGGTGTTTGAATCGGAACTTTTAAAGATGGCCGGCTCGGTAAAATTGCAAACCAAGCTAAACCAAAAGGTAGAATAACTGATGAGGATATTTTCCACCCACCAGCGCAAGCTCGAAGCAAGGCGCCGGTTCGGCGGCCGGGCCTTCCAGGACAAGGTCCGGAACGCGGCCAACTACAAGCGGGTCTTCACGTTCAGTCCGACCAAATGGTACCATGGGTTCGGCGGCTGGTTTTCCGCCCGCGGCGCGCTCTGGCGAACCATTGCCGTACTGGCCGGCTTGACGTTCATTTACTTCATGTTCTTTTCCCAGGCCTTGTCAGTTACCAGGATTACAGTCATGGACAACCGTTCCATAAGCCCGGAGAGCATCCAGAACGCCCTGACGCAGGCCGGCCGCGGCCGGTTTTTCCTCCTGCGGAAAGACAATTATTTCCTGATGACCGAAGGTAGGGTGAACGCAGCGCTCGCCCTCGCGATTCCCGAAATCAAGTATGTGGAAACCAAACGGAACTGGCCGCGCGGCATTACTGTCAAAGTTACGGAACGCAACCCCGGATTTGTCATTTTGTCCGCCGGCAATTACTTCCTGGTGGATGACGAAGGCACGGTGGTCAAACAGGTGGCGTCCCCGGAAAATTTCCTGGTAGCCGAGGACCAGTTGCTCGAAAATTTTGCCCAGGGCGAAACGCTCAATACGAAACTCGCGCCGTTCATCACCTCCATGGCCAGGCTTTGGCCGGCCAAGGTCAATACGGCCATTACCAGGGCGAAATTCCCAGGGAAGGGCGGCAGCGACGTGGAATTTGTTACAGCCAGCGGCTGGTCAGCGCTTTTTTCCGTTGACCGGCCGGCGAGCCAGCAACTGGGGAACCTGGTGCTTCTCTTAAACAGGCAAATCCCGGCTCGGGACCAGGACCGATTGGCGTACATTGACTTAAGGTTGAACAAGTGGGCCTATTATTGTTTTAAAGCGAGTCCGTGCCAGGCCATAGAATCGCCGGATTCGCAGGAAGAGGGGAATACCGATGCCAACTAAAGAGCGTTACATCATCTCACTGGGCGGCTCCCTGATTGTGCCGGATGAGATTGACGTAAAGTTTCTCCGGGAATTTCGCGCAATCATCACGCGGGAAGTCGCCCGCGGGAAAAAATTCCTTTTGATTACCGGCGGGGGGAAGACTTCCAGGAGGTACAGCGACGCGGCCCAGGCCTTAGGCCAGCTCAACTCCCATGATCTGGACTGGCTCGGCATCCATTCCACGCGGCTTAACGGCCATCTGATGCGGACGATTTTTCGCTCTCTGGCGCATGGGCGCGTAGTCGATGACCCGGCCCGGCGCGTCAGCGCCAAAGAGCCAGTCATAATTGCTGCGGGGTATCGCCCGGGCTGGTCCACTGATTATGTGGCTGTCCTGTTGGCCCAAAAATACCAAGGCCAAGCGGTGGTGAATTTAAGCAACATTGATTACGTCTATGACCGGGATCCCCGGAAGTTCAAGGATGCCACACCCATCAAAAATATCTCTTGGGCGGATTTTCGGAAAATCGTGGGGAACAAATGGAATCCCGGGCTGCATCTGCCGTTTGATCCGGTGGCATCGAAGCTCGCTCAAAAAATGAAATTGAAAGTGGTCGTCATGAACGGGAAGAATTTGCCGAACCTGAAAAACTTTTTGGCTGGCAAAAAATTTGAGGGGACAGTAATCAGCTGATATGAAAATCAACAAAGAATATCTCAATACCAAATATACGGCTGACTTGGTCAGCAAGGAAATCACCCAAGGGCTTGAGCTGCTCAACGGAATCCCCAACCCAATCGTTTCCGTGTTCGGTTCGCACAAGCCGGCGGCCGGGGAGAAATTTTTCGACATGGCCCGAACTTTCGGCCTTATTGCCGGCCAGGCGGGGTACGCGGTCGTTACCGGCGGCGGCCCGGGAATCATGCAGGCGGCCAATGAGGGGGCTACGGACGCGCAGGCGCCCTCCATCGGCATTAAGGCCGGGCTAATCAAGGGCGAAGAGATGGATGAGGACATTTTTACCAATGAGGTTTCCTACCATTTCCTATTTGTCCGCCGCTTCATCCTGTCAATCAAAAGCGATGCCCTGGTCTTTTTCCCCGGCGGCTTCGGCACGCTAAACGAACTCTTTGAATTTATTGTCCTCATCCAGCTCGGGTTCATTGACCGGGTGCCAATCATCTGCATTGACCGCGAGTTTTGGGACGGGATGTTCAAGTGGCTCGAGAGCAAGCCCAAGCTCTTAGGCTACTACATCGAAACCCAGCGGGATTTAAAACTCATCCAGTTCGCGGATTCGGCTGACGAAGCCCTCAAATTGCTTAAGACGAAATAATTTTATATTCAAGGTCCGACCTTGGAGAACTAATCGACGTGGTATTCGCTGACGACAATCAGGCCTTTGAAGGCCGGGGTGTCGGCGTAATATTTTTCCTCGATGATTTCCCAGTTGCCGGGCACGATGGGTTTGCCGCCGGCAAAGCCGCGCGACCAGATGACCCAGGCCGTATCATTTTTCGCAGCCCGGCCAAAGTCCCGGACAATCCGGTCCTGGGCCAAGCCCTGGCCCAGAAAATCCGGCAAAGCATCCGGCGCATAAAGGCTGGGTTCAATCCCGGTTTGGTTGTAGTATTCTATGGAAAAAAGCAGGAACGGGGAGCCGGCAAATATTTTATCTTCCACCCGCGCCGTATCGTTGACAAATCGCATCGCGCCCGCGGCCCCAGGCTTGCGGTTTTCATGCCGGCCGAAAAAAAGGTTTTTCGCGTCCAACTCATGCCAGTTCTTGAAGAACATCAGTAAGGTGAAGGCAGTCAGGGTTACGGCTAGGATTCGTCGGCCGCTGTAAGTGGGCATGGAAAAAATTACGGAGGCGAGGATTACGGCAAGGAAGGCGGAGGCAATTGGCAGGCTTTGGGCCAAATCGATTTCGCTGGGCCTGGTGATAAACAATGCGGTCAAAAGCGGCAGGAGCCATGAGGAAAGTACCAGCCATTTGGCCTCGGATTTTATGCTTCGGACAAAGTAAGTTACCGCGACCGCAACCAGCAGCAGGCCCAGGGAAACGGCGATGCGGTTCGTGCCGACCCCGGCGAACATGGTTTTCCAGACTGTTTCAGCCCCATTCCAGAATCCCGGAAGCTGCAAAGAATACGCCTGGAGGCCGCTTGCCAGTTTGTACAGCTGCGGCAGGCCCAGGATTGCGCCGAGGAGCAGACTCATAGCCGCTTTCCCTGTCGTGTTTCCGGCCGGCTGCCCAGCCGCTCGGAAAGCCAAATATCCTATGTAAAAAGCCTGGGCCAGCAGGGCGGGCAGGAAGTAATCGCTGGTATAAGTCCCCGCTCCGATGGCGATTGAATAATAAATTCCGTGCGAAATCCGCCCGGTGCTCAGGGTTTGCACCAAGAGGCCGGCGGAGGTTAAAGCCAGCAAGACCGCGGCCGCGTGCGGTTGGGCGCTTTGCGAATACTGCGCCGCCAGGGGGCTGATTGCAAGCAGGAGAGCCGCAAGCAGCGCCAGCCTTTCAGCTTTCCCGGGAGTTTCCGAATCTTGCGCGGCAAAGGCGCTTCTGACAAACATGAAGATGGCATAAACGGCAACAAGTCCCAGGAGGCCGGGGAGCAGACGGAGGGCAACGATACTGGTCCCAAAAACCAGGCCCCAGGGTTTTTCCAGGATGTAAAAAAGCGGCGCTATGGAATCGGCCGCCAGCTGCCGGAACAGGTCGAGCCAGGGGAGGCGGATGACCGCGGCAGTCACGGCCTCGTTGTGCCAGATGGCGATGGCGTCTAAATTGTAGAGCCTGACGAGCCCGGCTAAGATTATGATTGGGGCCAGCCAAAAATTCAATGTTTGAGCTTTCTCAGGCGGAGTTGGTTTGGTTCGTTTTGGCATTGAAAATTCGTCCTATAAAAGGTATAATAGGGATAATGTTACGAGAGAAATTAAATCAGGTTTTGGCCGCCAGAAGGCCATTTGCCTCCGACTCCTTCAGCCGGGCCGGGTTTTTTTCGGCCGCCTTAGTTAACATTATACATTGGCTCATCCTCTACTTCAAATTGAATTCCAGCGGCGCGAATATCCTGCTGCACTACAATGTCATTTACGGCCCGGAATCCATTGGTCCCGCTCTTTATGCCTATAACCTGCCGGCAGTCGGGCTCCTGATCCTGCTGGTCAATTTGCTGGTGGCCAGTTCGTTTTACAAAAAAGAAAAATTGCCCGCTTATTTTCTGGGGTTTGCGACCCTCGCCATCCAGCTGATTTTCTTGGTCGCCGGCCTGGTTTTAGTTGTCATCAATGCCTAATCCGCCAAATCCACTACTAATCAGGTTCCTCGAAATCTTGCCCGGCACCCTGGCCTGGGCCACTATTATTTTGGCCCCAATTTTGGCTTACTCGCACCCGGTCTGGATTTCCCTCTACATCATCGCATTTGACATATACTGGTTTCTCAAGGGCGCCAACGTGGCCATGCACCTCATCCATTCCTACCGGGAGCTGGGCGCCAACAATAAAGTTAACTGGCAGGACTGGTTGCGGAAATTGCAGGACCGGGCGCAGTTTGCGACTTATCTCAAGGGTAAACTTACTGGCGAAACCGACAAAGGGCTGAAAAAACTCTATCAAAAGGAATTGGCCCAGCTCCAAAGCCTGCCGCAGGGCCGCAACTTTGACTGGGGCCGGATTTATCACGTGGTGGTTTTGGCCGCCGTGAGCGAAGGGCCGGAAATTTTGGGCTCGTCAATCGATTCGTACCTGAATACGGATTATGACCATTCCAAAATTATTTTTGTACTGGCCATCGAAGGCCACGCGGGGGAAGCCGCGAAACAAGTTGCCGCGCTGTTGGAAAAAAAATACAGCCAGTCGTTCCGTAAGTTTTTGATTTCAGTCCATCCGGACAGGATTCCGGGAGAAGTCCGCGGCAAGGCCGGCAATTTTACCTTTGCGGCAAAGATGGCGAAACAGCTGCTCGATGAATCGAATATTCCGTTGGAGAATGTGATTTTTTCCGGATTTGATTCGGATACCGTGGTCTCCAAAAACTATTTCAGTTATTTCACCTATCACTTCCTCACAGCCAGCAAGCCGTACCAGACCAGTTACCAGCCCCTGCCGGTATTCAACAACAATATCTGGGACACGCCGGCCGTCGCGCGGGTCGTGGCCGTGTCCTCCTCGTTCTGGCAGTTGATTGAGGCCTCCCGCCCAGACCGCATTGTGACTTTTTCCTCCCATGCCATGAGCTTTAAGACCTTGGTGGACGTGGGTTATTTCAAAGTGGATTCCATCAATGAGGATTCGTACATTTTCTGGCAGGGGTTCCTGCATTTTAATGGCGACTACCGGACTGAACCGATGTTCACCTTGGTTTCAATGGACGCGGTGCAGGGCAACAGTTATTGGGGCACTTTGGTGGCGCAATATAAGCAAAAACGGCGCTGGGCCTATGGGGTTAAGCAGATTTCCGAAGTCTTGCCCCAGGTCTGGGCCAACCGGAAAATCCCGCTGTGGAAACGCCTTCTTTACAGCGAGCGCATGCTAGAGGGGTATTATTTCTGGGCCACGGCTTCCATCATGCTGGCAGTTCTCGGTTGGCTGCCTCTGATTTTGGGCGGGGATAAGTTCCAGACTACGGTCCTGGCTATGAATCTGCCCATGCTCACGCGGGTAATCATGACGGTCGCCACTTTCTTCCTGATTTTTTCTGTATATATCAATTTCATGCTCCTGCCCCCGCGGCCGAAATTTTATGGCAAGTGGAAAACTTTTTCCATGTTCGGGCAGTGGATTTTTTCGCCCATCGTGGCATCCGTGTTTGGTTCTGTCCCGGCCATTGATGCCCAGACCCGACTGATGCTGGGCAAGTACATGGGTTCGTTCTGGGTCACGCCCAAGCACCGCCGGGTTGATGAAGATTCACGCTAACAATATGCATTCTATTTACCTTGTATTTTTTGCCGCGGCATTCCTGCTTTCCTTGCTGGCATCGTTTGCTGTGGCGCGACTGGCCACCCAAAAAGGCATTGTTGATGTGCCGGATGAGGGCCGGCATTTGCATAAAAAATCCACGCCTATGCTGGGGGGCCTAGCGGTTTATTTCGGGTTTTTTATAGCTACGCTTACAATCGGGTTTTTTGGCGGACACCTCCTCAATGGAAATATCCCGCTGCCATTGCTTTTGGGAGTGTGGGGCGGGGGAGCCATTCTGATGGTTGGCGGGTACCTAGATGATAAGTTCCATTTAAGCGCCAAGTATTCTATCATCTCGCCAGTCTTGGCCTGTCTGCTTATTGTAGCTGTGGGAGTGAAAGCGGTGAGCGTGCATAGTCCATTAAGCGGCAATGTCATAATCCTGGATGATATTCAAATCTATGGGTTAAAGTTCTTGTCGGGGTTAGTAGTTTTCCTTTGGACCATGACCTTAACTTATACCACCAAACTCCTCGATGGCATGGATGGGTTAGTGGCGGGCATTTGCGCCATTGCAGCCATGGTGCTCTTTGGCTTATCCCTTTCCCCAGAGGTCATGCAGCCGCAGACAGCCATGCTGGCCGCGGCCCTTGCCGGGAGCCTCCTGGGATTTTTGGTATTGAATTTTCATCCGGCGAAAATATTCCTCGGGGAATCCGGCTCCACTTTTGCCGGATTTTTACTCGCGGTTTTGGCCATCATCTCCGGCGGAAAAATTGCCACCACCCTGCTCGTCATGGGTATTCCGTTCCTGGACATGCTCTGGGTCATTTTCCGGCGCCTGCGGGCCGGGCGGTCCATGTTTTCCGGGGACCGGGAACACTTGCATTTTAGGCTTAAGGAAATCGGACTCTCTGAGCCGCAGACAGTCCTCCTGCTTTATTTTTTGACTGCCATGTTCGGCCTGGCCGGATTGTTTTTGCAGTCGCGGGGCAAGCTAGTGGCGTTTGTAATCCTGGTGGTAGTAATGCTCGCAATTGTGTCATCCCTGGTGGTGCGCTTTCGGCATCCGCCAGCCGCCTCTGGCGGAGGCGGAGGAGAGAACAATGGATAAAATCAACAAATTATGGGTCCTGGTGGCGCTGGCCGCAGCCGTGGGCGTTGTTTTTGCCTTACCTCGCCCAGAGCCGCAATCGTATTTGCCGACGCTTCAAATCGGGGAAGCAACGTTAAGTATTGAAGTTGCGGATACCGAGGCGCTTAAAATGCAGGGACTCTCCGGCCGGGATTCCTTACCCGAAAATTCCGGTATGCTGTTTAAGTTTGATGTTCCTAACCGATATAGTTTTTGGATGAAAGATATGCGGTTCCCTTTGGATTTTATCTGGATTGCAAACGGTCGGGTTACGGAAATAGACCACAATGTGCCGGTGCAGCCCGGGGTTTTGGATGAAAGATTGAATGTGTACCAGCCGCTAGTACCCGTGGACTCCATGCTTGAAGTCAACAGCGGCTGGGCCGAGAAGCAGGGTATTAAAGCCGGGGATTCGGTAAAGCTTTTAGCCCCTTGACCCAAACGCGTTTTTTTGTTAAAATTGATTAGATTTATAAACGTAATTTAGTATATCCATGCAAGCAGTAATTGAAACAGGCAGTAAGCAATACCTCGTTTCCGTTGGCGACAAGGTGACGGTTGAAAAATTATCCACCGAAGCCGGCGACACTTTGACTTTTGACAATGTCCTTTTGGTAGTCTCCGATGATTCTTCGGTCAGCTTAGGTAAGCCGTACGTTAAAGGCGCCAAAGTTACGGGTAAGGTTTTGGCCCAACAGCGCGGCAAGAAGCTGACCATTTTCAAATACCGGGCCAAGTCCCGCTACCGCCGCAAGACCGGGCATAGGCAGTCGGAAACCGTGGTGCAAATCCAAAGCATCGTTTAAAACATGAATTTTAGGTAACCCACCGAAGCTTTAGGGCAGGTGGGTTTGTTTTTGCTAAAATATAAGGGAGAAATAGATATCCACAATATAGAAAGGGGGTGAATATAATGAAAACTATTCACATGGTCGCCTGGGTCCTTTTGATTGTTGGAGGCTTAAACTGGGGCTTGTACGTATTTGGTTACGACATTGCCACCTGGGGCCTCCCGGCCGGCCTTTTGGACACGGTTTACGTCCTCGTAGGCTTGTCTGCCCTTTGGCTTGCCTTTACTCACAAACACGACTGCAAGACCTGTTCTAGTGGCAGCAATATGTAATTTTTATAAAAACTCCGCCAAACGAGCGGAGTTTTTATATTGGGCTGAATCAGAATTCCTGTCGGCCTTGAAGAGCTTGGGATAAGGTAAATTCATCCGCGTACTCGAGGTCCGCGCCCATTGGGAGCCCGCGGCCGAGGCGGGTAACCTTGACATGGGAAAATTTCGGGTCCCGAAGCTGCTTGGCGATGTACATGGCCGTGGCTTCGCCTTCCAAGGAAGGGTTGGTGGCCAACACGGTTTCCTTAGGGGCCTTAGGTTCAAGCCGGGCGAGCAGCTCTTTGATTTTTAATTTTTCCGGTCCCACGCCATCGAGCGGGGAAATCACGCCACCCAAGACATGATACACGCCGTTGAAGTTGATAATCTGGTCCATGGCCACCACATCCAGCGCGTCTTCCACCACGCAAATCAAGTTCTGATCGCGCTTTGAATCCGCGCAGGTTCTGCACGGGTCAGTTTCCGCCATGTTAAAACACCGGGAACAGTAAAGAATTCCTTTTTGTAAATTGGCCGCGGCGTCCGCAAACCCTTGGACATCCAGCGGGGATTGCTTGAGCAGGTAAAAAGCCAGGCGGCTGGCCGATTTGGCGCCAATGCCGGGGAGCCTGGAAAATTCGTTAATCAGGTTTTGTAAGGATTTAGGGAGGGATGACATTTTATTATTCCATTATTTGGTCCATCATGACTTCTTCGGCGGACTGGGGGGCTTTGGAGAGGTTTTTGAAAGATGTCTTTTCGCCGTCAAAGAACAGTTCCACTTCCCCGGTCGGGCCATTGCGGTGCTTGCGGATGAGGATATCGGCGATGTGCGGTTTTTTCGATTCCTTGCCCGTGTACATTTCGTCTCGGTAAATGAACATGACCACATCCGCGTCCTGTTCAATGGATCCGGATTCGCGCAAATCAGACAGCTGCGGCTTTTTATCGCCGCCGCGCTGCTCCACGGCGCGGGAGAGCTGGGACAGGGCCAGGACCGGCACATTGAGCTCCTTGGCCAAAATTTTAAGCGACCGGGAAATTTCGGAAACCTCCTGGACGCGGTTTTCCGTGTTCCGCCCCTGCATCAGCTGGAGGTAGTCCACGACAATCAAATCCAGGTTATGCTCAGCTTGGAGGCGTCGGGCCTTGGTGCGCAGTTCCATGATGTTCACGGAGCCGGAATCATCAATGAAAATTTTGGCTTCGGAGAGGCGCCCCAAGGCGTGGCCAATGCGTTCAAAATCATTGTCCGGCCCCAGGTCGTTTAGTTTTCCGGTGCGCATCTTCCAGAGGTCCACTTCGGCCTCGGCCGACAGCAAGCGGTCCACCAGCTGATCTTTGCTCATTTCGAGGGAAAACACGCCCACGGCTTTTTTCTGGCCCAGGGCCACATTGCGGACAATATCCAGAGCCAGCGATGTTTTACCCATGGACGGCCGGGCTGCCAGGATGATTAAATCGGATTTTTGCAAACCGCCGAGTTTGTTATCCAAATCCGTAAAGCCGGTGGCCACGCCGCGCAGTTTGCCTTTTTCCCGGTGCAATTCGTCAATGCGGTCAAAAGTTTCGTGCAGGATATCGCTTAAGGGTACGAAGTTCTGCTTTAAGTATTGCTGGGAAACGGAAAACAGTTTTTGTTCGGCCTTATCCAGCATGGATTCCAAGTCCATGTTTTCGTTGTAGCTTAAGGAAATAATATCATTGGCCTGGCCAATGAGGCGCCTGAGTGTCCCTTTTTTGCGGACAATCTGGGCGTAGTGCAAGACATGGGCTGAGGAGGGGACAATATTTACTAAAGTTGCCAAGTAAGAAGCCCCGCCGATTTTATCCAAAGAGTCGCCCTCGCGCAGGCGGGAGGAAATGGTCAGAAGGTCAATGGCGCTGCGCTGTTCATACAGGTCGAGGATGGTTCGGTAAATGACCGCATGCTTGTCCTCGTAAAAATCTTCGGGCACGATAGTGTCGGCGATTTTGATAATCGCGTCTTTGTCCAACAGCAGGCTGCCAAGCACGGCCTGCTCCGCCTGGGTATCCTGGGGCGGGATGCGGTTGATGAGGTTATCGGAAACTTTGTTTTCCTGGTTTTTCATAGGCCTAAAAAGGGGATAGGGTCGTTTAAATATATATTGAACCGGCAGTACAGGCAAGCTGTGGAGAAATTGGCTATTGTGGATAACTTTTGGGCTTCATTCTTTAAATAAAGGAGTGGAGTGATGTTAAGACGGTTTAGTTATTGTTGTAGGTATACAAAAATGTTACAATCTGACTATGACAATGAACGACCAAGAAAAAATGGAAGCCATAAAAAGCTATCGAGACATTACACATATTTCTGAGCAATTTGCTGAACGAAGAAGCTCGGAAGTAGCCGATGATTTTACTCGTCTGGAAGTTCAAATAGCAACAATTCTTATTGGTTTTGCAGGACTTTTTTTGAACTCATTCAACGAAAAAATTGTAGGTTTATCAGAGTCCATGGAAACTCTAATGAAATATATGTACGCCATAAGCATGTTTTCGCTTATTTTGTCTTTAATAATGGGGTTGATTCATATAAAAAGGAAAGAAAAATTTTGGGATGAAATGGTGCATGTAAGATTTGCTCGGTTTAAAAAATGGATGCAAGCACTAGTACATGACACCACGTTTGAAGAGGCTAAGGCTTTTCAAGATGGGACCAATGCAGGGAAACTTGATGTACTTAATACGCCTCTATGGACATGGGTACTGCAAACGACGTTTCTAGGGGTTGCATTTGTATTATTTTTTATAATTTTTTTGATATTTCTTTTTTAGCTCTTTAATTAGAAAGGTAATTATATGAAAACAGAAACAACAAAAGATTTATAGGATAAAATCCTATACCGAGAGTCACATACTAAAGAAGAAGCAATCTTTATCTAAGATTGCTTCTTCTTTTTGTTTATTGTAATGTGTTTTTTAAAATTTCTTCTTGAGCTTCACACCGTCGACGGTATCTTCGAGGATGAATCCGGCTTGTAGGATTTGGTCGCGCAGATTATCGGATTTTTTGAAGTCCTTTTCCTTGCGCGCCTGTTCGCGGGCATTCATGAGTTCAGTCACCTTTGGTGGAATGACGCGGGAAGCGGTCCAGTTTTCCTTTAGCTTTAATCCCAACACCTCATCAAACTTAAACAGCGATGCCAGCTTGGTGCTGCTGGGCACTTCATCGTTTTTTAGCAGTTCCCAGACAATGGCCAGGGCTTTCGGCATATTCAAATCATCACTGACTGCTTCCTTGAAAGCCTGCTCAAAGTTTTCAGCTGCGCCGCTCGGCGCTTCGAAACTAGAAAGTTCTTCATAAAGGTTGTTGAGCCCATTTGCCGCAGCTTCCAAGCTTTCCCAGCTGAAGTTCAACTTCGAGCGGTAGTTGGTGCTCAAAACCAGGTAGCGGAATGCCAGGGGGTTGATATTTTTATCAATCACGCTCTGTAAGGTCAAAAAGTTTCCCTTTGACTTCGCCATAGTGCCTTCATTAATCAAAAGATGTTCGCCATGCATCCAGTAGTTGGCCAGGGGCACGCTATTGGCGCCGAAGGACTGGGCAATCTCATTGGTGTGATGGGGGAATTTTAAATCAATGCCGCCAGCGTGGATATCAAAAGTATTGCCAAGGTATTTTTTGCTCATGGCGGAACATTCAATGTGCCAGCCCGGAAACCCCTCGCCCCACGGGGATGGCCAACGCTGAATGTGATTGGCATAACGGCCCACGGCCTTAAACCAGAGCACAAAATCATGCGGATTTTTCTTGGCTGGGTCGCTTACCACGTCCTGCCGCGCCCCCAGTTTCATGGCTTCCAGTTTCTGGCCAATCAGCTGGGTGTAGTCCGGAGTTTTGCCGATATCAAAATAAACCGCCTCGCTTGATTCATAGGCAGACCCTTTTTCAATTAGGGTTTTAATCATTTCAATCTGTTCGGGGACGTGCTCCGAAGCCTTCGGCATCTTGTCTGGCATTTCGATGTTGAGGGCCTTGAGGTTTGCTACAAAGCTGTCCGTGTAT
>Ga0209542_10004414_pt1 | contig 28957 bp, 30 predicted proteins | sample RifCSPhighO2_01_FD_184028 | JGI IMG/M metagenome (GOLD analysis project Ga0209542, IMG submission 184028) | Soil microbial communities from Rifle, Colorado - Rifle CSP2_plank highO2_0.1 (SPAdes) (version 2) | ecosystem: Environmental > Terrestrial > Deep subsurface > Rock core/Sediment ...
GCAATTTTTGACCCTACCGGGAATCGAACCCGGCTTCCAAGCTTGAGAAGCTTGTGTCCTAACCGATAGACGATAGGGCCTTACTGCAAGATTGTATTGTAAATCAGCAAAAAACGGAAGCGCCTTAGCATCACACCTCAAATCAATCCAATTGATTTGAGGTGTGTTCGAAAGGGGTCGGGAAAACTACAGTTTTCCCGTGTCGGAGAGCAGCGAGCGAAGCGAATGTTGAGAACCGAGGGTTCTCAAAAGATAGTGGCATTCCGTCAGTGCGAAATGCCACTATCTGTCTGGTGGCAAAGCGTAGTAGTTGATGAGATATTTGGTGAGGTTGGAAAACGGCTGCGAAAGTGTCGCCGAGGAAAATTCCTGACCTTTCGGCTCGAGCGCAAAGAGGAAGATGATGAACTTGGGATCGCGTGCCGGAAAGTAGCCGAAGAAAGAGTGCAGGATGCGATCGGTATAGTATCCGCCGCCGCCGGGGATGGCGATCTGTGCGGTGCCAGTCTTCGCTGCTATCGAGTAGTGTTCTTGCTTAAGTTTGCCGCCGATGAGCGCCGTGTCGTAGCTCTCTACAAGCATTGTAGTAACCGCATCGGTCGAACTTGCGCTCAAGACCTGCGGACCCTTGCCTGGGTCTATAGACCGTGTGATGCCGTTGGGAAATTTGATCGCTTTCACCACATGCGGATTGGGAAGCACTCCCCCGTTTGCGAGGGCGGAAAGCGCGCGGGTCATCGCGATCGGAGAGACCGATATCCCCTGCCCGAAGGATGCGCTGGCATAATCAATGTCGTAGCCATTTATGATCGGGCCGATCTGACCTACCGCCTCGCTCGGCAGATCGATACCCGTCTTTTTGCCAAGCTCGAGACTCTGCACGTATTCCCCAAAAACGCTGTGACCCATTTTGTCGACGACGAAGGACGCGCCCGTGTTGAGCGATTGATTCAAGACGATCTGCATGCTCACCACTCCGTGCGCTTTTTTATCGGAATTGCAGACCCGCTTCCCGCTTTTTTCGATACAGCCGGTATCCCGGTAAGTGGTAGAAGGCGTCACCGCGCCTTTGTCGATACCTGCCGCCATGGTGAGCGGTTTCATAATGGAACCCATTTCAAAGGTACTTTCCACAAGCGCGTTGCGAAATACCGCAGGGCTCGCCACTGTGTTGTACGTGTTGGGGTCATACGCGGGGCGACCGGCCATCGCGATGATCTCGCCCGTGCGGGGGTCCATGACGATGCCGCCGGAGATCTTTGGCGAATAGCTCCTCATGACGCCATCGAGCGTCTCCTCGAGTGTGCGCTCCACCGACGGCTCGATGGAGGTAATGATAGAACCTTGATGACCGGTGGGATCCGAAGAAACGGCAGCCTGCAAATTGGTGAAAATCTCGGCAAACGGATTGATGCTCATGCCGTCTTGTTTCTGGATGAGTGTATCCTGCCAACTTTTCTCAAGGCCGTAGACACCGACTCGCTTGTCGCCCTGATAGCCGACAAACCCGATCGCCTGTGCGGCAAGCTCGCGTGCCGGATAGAATCGCCATTGATCTTGCACCAAGAGAAGACCGGGGACCTTGAGCGGCCGGATCTTTTTTGCAGCATCGTCGGGCACGCGGAAAGCGATCTCCTCATACGGATCGCCTTTTTTCGCTGCGCTCGCGAAAAAGCGCTCTCGATCGATGGGGGTGAACGCGTTGAGCTGCTCGTATACGGTAGCCGCGTCGGAGATCTGATCGGGCTTGATCGCGATGCGCCATCCCGTCTGCATTACCGCAGCCGATACAAGCTCTCCGTCTTTTGTGGTGAAGTAGATCGAGCCGCGGCTCGCGGTATCCGGATCGGGCTTCACATAGTGAGCACTCGCCCGCTCGCGATACTCGCTCCCATGGACGATCTGTACAAAATAGAGCCGCACCACAAAGAGAAGTGCGACAAGCACGAAAAATCCGCAAAGGATCCGTGTGCGGAGGACAAAGCGGGCTCTCATATCCGCAGGTAGGGCTGACTAGATCTCATTACGGACAATTGTAGCAGCTCCGACATTGCCCGGTCGATAGACGTATGCCTGATGCGTAATCGGGGAAAGACCGAGCGCCGGCCCCGATTGAGGTGAGATAGCTTTGGTGAGCTCAAAATAATTCTGCTCCAGCCCTCCGATAGAGCCTTGGATGACCGATACCTGCGTGAGTGCCTCTTTGCGGGCGATGACATTCAAAATAGATGCCGAGACGAAATACAAATAGCCGCAAAAGATCACTACGAGCGCTGCTCCGAGTAGGCGAAGCCCCATATGCTCCCACGGGTGAGCAACCGAGAGCGAGGCCCCGCGGCGTGCGGATGAGAAATCAAATTTCCCCTGAAATATCGAGGGGGCGTATCTGCTTATTTTGTGTATTCTGGTTCTCATAGTACTTATTTTCAAAGTTTCTGTATCACACGAAGTTTTGCGCTGCGGGCACGCGGATTTTGAGCGATTTCTCCGGAAGACGCTGCGATAGGCTTCTTATTCACTCGCTTTCCCTCGCCCGCTTCCTCCCAGTGTCTGAAGAGCTGCTTTACGAGCCTGTCTTCGATCGAGTGGAATGAAATGACTGCGATGCGGCCTTCCGGTGCGAGGATGCTCCATGCGGATTTCAGCCCTGCTTCCAAGGCACCCAGCTCATCATTAACCGCGATCCGGAGCGCTTGGAAGGTGCGCGTGGCCGGATGGATCCTGCCGAAGCGATATCTCGGAGGCACTGCTGCGTAGATCGCATCTGCGAGCTCGCGCGCCGTCGCAAACGGTTTCTTTTCCCGCTGCTCGACTATTCTCCGCGCGATCCTTCGCGAATAGCGTTCTTCACCCCAGCCATAGATAATGTCTGCAAGCGATTCCTCGGACCATTCATTCACGATCGTCTTGGCTGTCAGATCATCGGGAGACGGATCCTTCTTATACGTCATCAACAACGGTTGATCTGATTGGAATGAGAAACCTCTTCCGGCCTGCCCGCCGAAGCCTTGGCGAAGGCGGGAGTCGAGCTGATATGAGCTCCACCCTAGATCGAAGAGGGCCTTCGTTATTTCGGTACACCCGAGTTTCCCGAGTTCCGCCTTCATGTCGCGGAAATTGGCTTTGATGAGGTGGACCTTTGATGCGACTGAGGCGAGAGCGGTTTGTGCTCGCTCGATCGCAGCTGCATCAAGGTCGAATCCGACAAACACTCCGCGTTCACCAAGTTTCCCTACGCTGGCAAGCGCATGACCTCCCCCTCCGAGTGTCGCATCGATCACCGTATCATCAGGCTCTATCGCCAATAGTTCGACTGCTTCGTGTAAAAGAACAGGCTGGTGCGTGGCCTCCGAAGCCTTGGCGAAGGAGGCTTTTCCCGACACCGGATCACTGGAAGATATTGAGCGTCGCGTGCGCATGACGTTTGAAAAATCTTCCAGCGATCCGGAATTAGGAAATTAGAGTGCGCCGATCTGCGAAAGTTTCGCGGCCATTTTCTCTGCATCCCGCTCAATCTTTGCCTTGTACGATTTCCATCGCTTCGCGTCCCAGACCTCGACATGATCCGAGATTCCCGCAAAAATGATCCGCTTGTCCAAGCCGGCGAAAGCTTTTTGATGCTCGGGTATCAAGATGCGCCCCACGCCATCCACGTCCACTTCAGCGGCACCAGAGAGCATAAATCTGTTGAATCCGCGCGTATCAGGATTCACGATCGAAAGTGACTGCAGTTTTTTGGCAACGACATCCCACGCTTCTCGTGAGTATGCGAAGAGACAATTGTCCAAGCCGCGTGTCATGACGATCTTTTTACCCATCGCAGCGCGGAAGACTTTTGGAAGCGAGACCCGCTTCTTTTCGTCCAACGTGTGTTCGTATTCGCCGATCAGCAAGTTTTCCATGTTTCCCACTCTATCCCACTACGATAGAGTATATACCACTATACATCACAGCAACCTACTTATCCACACAACCGAGGATAACGAAAGAACCGCTATAAAGCGGTCCGTGTAGAATAGAACGTTGTTTGTGCTATTGTCTTTTCCCTCCCGAATACTGCTCCAAAAGCTCCGTTAGGCGTGCTTCTTCCTCCGTAATTGCTGTTTCTAACAGCTCGGCGAAATGGCGTAATTCTTGAAGACGCACATTGGTGTCTTCGATACTAGACGCCTGCAACAACTGTGATCTTCCGATAATCTTTGCAAATTCAACGTCAATTTTACCTTCCGCAAGGAGTGCTTCGGCTATTTCATCTTCACGGCTAATGCTGTCTTGTGTTAACTCAACGCCTGCCGCAATTTCTGTGATATCCTTCTCAAAATCTTCCAGCATTCGCTTGTGATCCCGCACGAGACGCTCTTGAGAAGCTATCTCTTGTGCTTTTTTATCGAGCGACCCGCCTCCTTCTTTTAGTCCTTTCATATACGACTACGTGAGTATTTAACCTCAATATGATACCATCCCGCTATGGATATCTTTAGGTCAGCAACACCTGAAGCTCTCGAAGAGATCGCCGAGGAGATGCGCGTGCGGCAGACCAAGCATTTCATTCTACTTTTTTCGATGGGGTCGCAATTCGACCACCTCATCGTCCAACAGCTCGCTAAACTCGGCGTATTTGCCGTTGTCGCCGATCCCGCGAGTGTACAAGCAAAAGACGTGAAAAAGGCGGCGCCGGCAGGCATCATCCTCTCGGGCGGTCCGGCATCAGTGCACGACGAGCCGCCGCCATTTGATAATGCGATTTTCGATCTCGGCATCCCTACTCTTGGAGTCTGTCTTGGATTCCAGATGTGGGCAAAACACGCTGGAGCAAAAGTGACTCCGCAGGTAAAACGTGAATTCGGTGTGCACACATTCCGCATCACGATAGACTCCCCGCTTTTTGAAGGCGTGGCCAAAGAAACACAGGTCTTGGAAAGCCACGGGGACTCCGTCAGTAATGCTCCATTTGAGGTCCTCGGTACCACGGACAATGCAGAAGTGGCTGCCGGACATTCAGAGCACCTCTGGGGCGTGCAATTCCATCCGGAAGTGGCCGACACGACTGAAGGCGCAAAAATGTATGAAAATTTCCTGAACATCTGCGGCATCACCGATCGCTTCCCTGCGCACAATGTTGCGCAAGCAAAAATTGAGGAGCTCAAAAAATTGGTTGGCGGGAAGAAAGTTCTTATTGCTCTTTCCGGCGGTTCGGATTCTTCGGTCGTCGCCTATCTATTGAAAGAGTCGGGAGCGAAACTCAAGGGCGTGTACATCCGAGGCATAGACCGACCGGACGACGAGGCATATGTGAAGAAATATTTCGGAAATGAAGATTGGATAGAACTGGAAATCGCCGATGCGACCGAAGAATTTTTAGAAGCTCTCAAAGGAAAGACGTCGATGCGTGATAAACGCCTCGCAATGCGTGGTGTGTACAAGGATGTGTTGGAAGAAAAGATAAAAGACTTTGGGGCGGATTTCATCGCACAGGGCACGCTCTACACGGATGTCCGTGAAAGCGGGCACGGGCATGCAACAGGTGCGCGTGTCGCAGAAATAAAGGTGCACCACAATGTCAAGCTCGGCTTTTCGGTGCCAGAGCTCTCCCCGCTCGAGACCGAAGTAAAAGACTCCGCCCGCGGTATCGGTCGTGATATCGGAGTCCCTGAAGATCTCCTGATTCGCCATCCCTTCCCCGGCCCGGGATTGGTCGTCCGCATCGAAGGCGAAGTAACCGCAGAGAGTTTGAGAGTCGCCCGCGCAATAGACGGCATCTACATCGAAGAATTACGCGCCGCCGACCTCTACAAGACCGTGTGGCAAGCGGGAGCAACACTCACCCACTCAATGCACACGGAATCCAAAGGTGATGGTGCGGGCCTCGGCCACGTCGTCGCACTCTGGGCAGTCTGGAGCGTCAACGGCTTTACCGCACGCTTCGCCCAGCTCCCGTACGAATTTTTGGACAAAGTATCGCGCCGCATCACCAACGAAGTGCGCGAAGTCGGCGCGATCGTCTACCGCATCTCCGACAAACCCCCTGCGACTATCGAGTGGGGTTGATGTGATCTAGAAACTTCGCTACAAGAGCGCGTAGTAATCGGTTGCCTCCGAAAGGCACCTCGAAGCGATATCCGCGTCCTCAAAAGCGCTACAGAATCTCTTCGCTTGCGTATCGGAATGGAAATAGGAGATAAAATCCTTGACGGCACCGATCACACAGTGCGTCTGCTCTTCCTCGGTGTTGCCGAGAAGACACGTAGCTTTCGTTTGCGCAATATCGCTCGAACTTCTGCCCGAAGCATCACGTCCGAGCCCTTGCCAGCACGCCATACGATATGCCTCTTCTGCGCCTGCGCAGACGGAAAATAGATTTTTAAAATCTCCCTGATTGATTTTTAGCACGTACGACGTCTGCATGAGGTAGCAGGTACGTTTGTACTTTTCGGGACTCGCGGTGCACGGGTAGAGTGGCTCCGCAGGCCGCAGATATTTTGTAAAGTGGTTGAGCCCGTCTACAATGACGTTCTCCATATAAGCGCCGCTCGCGCACGACTCCTGTTCCCATGCGCCATTCAAACGATCGCAGTATGAAAACGAGGTAAAGAGCTCGTCGTCGGTTATTGCCATGATGCCGTGCCCGAGACCATGGACACAGTTGTAGTAATCGAAACCATACGATGCTTTGTCTTTTACGCTCGCACACACATCGTTTAATCGTGAAGTTAGATTTGAAAGACCGATCTTTCCGACAAAACTTTCGAGAACTCCGTGGTAATAGCCGGACCAGCAAAATCCGTCGCCAGAGGCGTACGCCTCTCCCACGCTCTCGAAACTATCAGCTGCCACCCTCCCGATCACGTGCGAGAGCGGATGACACTGTGCTTTCACGTACGCATTGGTATTGTATCGGGCCTTGATGTCATCGAAAGCCGCCGCGATACCTTTGTTCTTGATGACCGACGTATAGTGATCTTGGTAGCACTCAAAATTGTTCATCTTCTCCCTTTCGCACACAGAACCGATGGAGGCCGTGGTGGGCTTTGCACTCGAAGCAGGAGCATCATTTTGCGCGAACTCTTGAGAAGATGGGACAAACGTCACATCAAGTTCCGGCATAGGCGGCATGGGTATTGCCGCAGTCGAGCTCGCCGAATTCAAGAGCGGCCCTTCATCAGAATCCCCCGTATCAGCAGTGCGAATCCCCTGCGTGCTTGCAAGTGCGCCGACAGTGATCAGTACGAATCCTATGATGATATACCGTTGCCACATAGTACGGAACTTTAGCATATTCGAAACAAAATCGCTTCGCTCGAATGTGGCGCCGTGTCTTCGCACGGCATTCCCCAAGGGGAGTGCGATTTCTAGCCGCGCTTCGCGCGGACAAATCGGGAGCCTACGAAATATAGTCGCTTCGCTCCTTATTTCTGTGGACTCCATCGTAGCTGATTGGAACCGCGTAGTACAGGAGATAAAGGAATTCGCCGAGATCCAGCGTGGCTATGAAGAGTTTGTGGGCAGTTTTCAGTTTGCCAGCATATAGATACGAAAGAAGCTGGAACTGACTCGACTGGTAGAATCAACCTTGCACCGGCGGCTATCGTGGAAGGCGGCTTGTCACTTGTTCTTCTTTTTCGTCGCCGGTGTCCCTCGGAAGGATTCGGACCTCCAACCTCGACGATAGAAGCGTCTTGCTCTGTCCATTGAGCTACGAGGGCAAAGGGGGGCGTTTAGTTTCCTCTGTCTCTGCTCACAGACTCCCGTCGTGCTACCCGAACACCAACACCTTGTCAGACTCCTCAATTATTTTTACCAAGTCTCTCATGGTGGTTACTGGGCATATCTTGCTCTCGGATTTTGAACGAACTTTCAAGCAAGACTCACAGGCGAGAATAACGCCCTTGAGATCCTTAAACTCCTGGATCTTTTTCGAGATATCAAAATGTTCGGAGTCCGGAATGTCTTCGGCTTCCACACCCTCACTCATGAGGTTCATATGGACAGTATGACCCTCCTTGAGTGATGCAATGCCAAAGCGAAACGTATTCCAAACGTGCTCCGGTTTATTGGATTGCAAAATAATGCCGATTTTCATACAAAAAAACCTAAACCTCTACGCGAAATGCTACTTGCGCGATATGTGCTGCCAAAGCCAGACGCCAACAAGAACGAGGTCAACGATAACCACAAGCCAGGTGAGCAAGCCGAAGACCCCCATGCCGCCCATACCAAATCCTCCGTATCCCATCATAATGATTGATGATTATTTTTAATGCTTAATGGCTTCATTTTAACATAAACTTTGGGTGCCAACTGCTGCCACAATCGTCTCAATGCACGACATTCGTCTTCCACTCTACGATGACTAGCGAATCCGGCGCTATGCCGCATGCGAGAGCTCCTTCTATGAATCGTAACTGTGCCTGCGTGAGCTTGTCCTTTGCCGCTTGTTTTGCCTCGCAGAATAGGATTTTGTCATCTTTCCAGGCGAATACATCGAAGCACGCAGTGGTCTTGGCGGTCTCCCATATTCGTCGAAGTGTCGCTTCCTTGTCCTCTGGTATTGATACGTGTTCGGCTTTTAAACTCCACGTTTGCGGCATGCTTCGCAAAAAATGAGTGCCGCCGTAGGTCTCGATCCACGCTCCGTCCCACTCAACCTCCTGTAGCATGCGCAGAATCACAAGCTCCGCAAAAAGCGACTCGCCTTTGTAGTCGAGCACCGGCTTTTTGCCAAAATCGAAATCGGGCACCCTGCCGCTCCATTCTGTGAATATTGGATGGCAAACCGGAAGCGCGACCGTGCGACCGTCGGACAATACAACTTCGGTTTCGTTTGTGGGTCGTAGAGGGTCAGGCATGGCACTCATAACTCCTCCGCCAACTCGATTGCCTTGTCTTCGTCACCGGGTTGCGGCATGGCTCGAACGTATTCAACTTTGATCTTGCGTTGTTTTCTTTTCATGACTCAATTTTTGTTTGTGTCTAGGTTCTTTTACGTGCACCTTCACTACAGCAACCATATCAGGATATGTATGCCCATAGGTTAAACAGTACTGCGGGTCATCGATGACGTCTCCTTCGTGCTCGAATACAGGATATAGTCCAACTGCCCTTTGTGGATCGGTCAGGAATACCTCGAACTCCATATGTAAATTCAGCTGGATGGTTTCGTGAGCGTCGTGATGAAAGCCGAGGAGACGTTTCGGCTTTCCGCCCCAAGTATCTTGGCGCATGACAGCACCCTCTTCGGTAACGAAAAACTGCAAATCCACAGAGCCATCATCTTTCTCTGCTGATTGAAATTCGTATGTTTTATTATTTGTCGTCATACAAAATTATTTACCCCACGCTCGCACTGCCTCGTTGAAACTGCGAGGCTTTATGTTGAGGCGGTCCCAATCCTCCTGTTTGACGTAGAGCATACGGTACGTCGCTTTCTTCTGGTTGGCATTCACGTCTTCACACCATTGTGCAAGGCGTTTCTTCTTCTCAAGCGCATCAAGGTCTTCCTGTCCTTTGGTCTCCACGATGTAGTACTCCTTCTGTGACACTTTCACGATAAAGTCTGGGTGGTAGTCGGAGATACTGCCGTCGGCTTTCTGGTAGTCAATTCGAAAGTGAACCGCGAGAAAGTTTTTGACATAAGAAATGATGTCGTCGCACTCGTCGAGAAAGGCGGCAAATTCGAGCTCGAAATGGCTGTCTCCAATCGTTTTGTTGAATATGCTTTTCTTCGGGATGATGTAACCCTGATCCTTCACCACGAATGGACGGCTTCGGCTCACTTTGATGTAATCCCGTATCTCGGCTTCTCCCTTGTCGAGTACGGTGAGGGCATTTATTTGCTTCCTGAACGTCTCGATGATGGTACGTGTGGCTTCTATCTCCGAAAGGTTGCGGAGCGTGTTGAGGTTATCGAGCTCCACGTGCTTGTCAAAAAGATGGTCCTCGATGAATTCTTTCACCTTGCCGTAGAGAATGTCGTAGCCCGAAACTAAACGGAGTTCTTTCATGATTACCTGTGTGAAGTAGCCGATGACGCTCTGGTAGTTCGGAATGAAATTACTATCGAGCTCGGTCTTGTGGCTCACATCACCGCTTGAAATGTCACGAAAAACTATCTCCCGCTTCTCTTCCTCCGAGAACTCCCTCATCGATAGCTTCTTGAAATCAAAGACGGCAACGTCGAGCTCGGAGAGATTCTTATACTCACGGTAGATGCGCGGCGTGAGGATCGGTATCTCGATGTCGAGTTTTTCGATATCCTTCTTGAGATTCTCCCGATCGACTTCAATGACAATGGGCGCAGCGGGAGTGCCACCTTGCCCCATCTTTCGGTGCTCAAGCTCAACGCCCTCGTTCCTGATGGATTCTACGAAGTCCATGAAGGCATCTGTTCCTACCACACTGACGTATTCGGACACATCGGCATCACGATACATGCGCCGGAGACCGCGTCCCAATGTCTGTTCCGGTAGTATCTTGCTTTCCGAGCCATACGGGCGAAGTCCGACGATGGTGGTCACATTGCGCACGTCCCACCCTTCTTTGAGCATGAGGACCGATACGATCGCCTTATGCGGGCTATCGAAGCGGTCTATTGTGTTCGCCGCGTCTCGTAATGCTTTGAGTTCTCCCTCGCTCTTCCCGGAAACGCTTTCAGAGATCTCACCGCTCTTGTTGGTGTGAATGACTAGCACCGCGTCTTTGAGTTCTTGGTAGGTGTTCTCTAAGTACTCTGCCACTTCATCACAATTCTTGGTATCGTCGGTCATAACGAAGAGTACTGCTTTCTTTCCCAACTTCGCGTGCTCCTCATACACCTTTTTCCATTCGAGATAGCCAAGATGGATATAGTCCTTGTATTTCTCGCTGAACTTTGACGTCTTGTGCTCCTGTAGTTTTGCACGGCTCGCAGAGTCCGGAAGCACGGGATGCTTCACCACGTCCTGGTGTATAGCTTCGACCAAGGGGTAGTCCGATACCGTCTGCACGAAGATAGAGCCGTTGTTGTGTTTGGGGGTTGCCGTTACATCCACTTGGAGCGCGAGCTTGTCTCCTTTCATCACAAGCCGGTTGTGTATGTCCTCGATGGCTTTGAACCATGCAAGGCGCGGGTCGTGGATGTGGTGTGCCTCATCATTCAAAACCACAAGCTCGTCTATGTTGCGTACGATATCACCGACATCTACCTTCGACTCGTTCGTCTTGCCCACCGGCTTGTTCCCGAGAAAGTAATTTGCCGTGTCCTCGTCCCCGAAGCTGGCTGACTCGGTAGCGCCTTCATAGATTCGGTGAATGTTGGTAAGAAAGATATTTCCTGTTTTGCGCACCGTTCCGATGTTGTCTTGCACATGGAGCGTCATTTGGAAATCATCCCGCCAGTTCTGCCCTTCATAACCATTGTCGGGAAGGACCGGATCCTCGAAGAATATTTTGAGACCGCTGAAATCCGCGAGAAGCCTGTCAAGCACGATGATGTTGGGTGCGATGACGAGAAAGTTCCGAGCCAGTTCTGAACCTTCTTCGTAGAGCTTGTGGAAGTATGACCACGCGAGTATGAGCGAGAGCACCTTGGTCTTGCCCGAGCCGGTTGCCATCTTCACGACATAGCGTGTCCAAGACTCATCAAACATACCCGCTGATACCGCCTGAGAACTGTCATACCGCAGCAGATCGTACTTCTCCCGGGCTTTAGCGACCTCGTAGAGCCATATAACGGTCTCCAGAGCCTCACGCTGGGCAAAGTAATACTGGAACAGAATCGTTTCTCCATCGGCACTTTCGACGGGATGCTCCGTCATGAACCACCACTTGAGAAGTGCCTTGCTGGTATCGCTTGCTCCCTCATATCCGGAGAGCCGCCAGTCGCGGACCTTCTTGCGAAGCTCGGCAACTAGAGGCGGTAAAAGCTTCTCGTACCCCTGTGCGCGAAGTGCCTCATCCGCCGGAAACCACCTGATATCTGGATCAAGGATCTCATGAGGTGACTTCGGAAACTTTGGATGTAATGCCATACGGAATCACTTTAGAAGTGCTTCAATCGAACGAATTAGCGTGCCTATACTAGTTTGGGTCTCTTTCTGTAAGCTACTTTTGTCGAGTTTTCCATCTTGTACTTTCAGCATGAACTTCAAGGCATAAAAGGCTTTGGACTTACCACGCATGAAGTCTGAATTTTTGCCTTTAATGGATGTCGAAGTTTCTTCAAGGACATGTTTTTTAAAATCACTTACCGTGAATATATCCTCTATACCGACGCAATCTTTTATTTTTATCATTCGTTTCTTGGCTGCTTCGTCGTCATCCATAAATAAATCACGTTTCAGCTCGTTATAAATGCCTCTGCCTGTACTGTCATCATCGACGACGACGCCGAAGTCCAAGCCCCATCCCAAAAACAAATTTGAGAGTTGCGGGATATTGCTAGCACCTGTAGCCGGGAGAAAGTGTACGGTCCTTTCAGACTTTGTGAGTTTCCAAAAAGAAGTTAGGTAATAATATGCACTGATCTCTTCGAGCAAAATGTTGTTTTCCTTTCGTATTGCTTGCTGATGTGAAAAATCTGCCCCCATCAACGTGTACAGGGGTGACAGCGTGTCAGTTGAAGCGGAACCCAACTTATGTGCATCAAGAACTAGGGTTTCACTTTTGTCATCATCCTCGTTCGCTCTTTGCACAGCAAGCAATCTGTAGACTGTCTTTAGCGTAATGAGATAGGGAGAATGTGTCGTATAAATCACCTGCACCTTATTTCTGATGTCCTCGAATACTTTAATTACGTCCTCCTGAGCCCGAGCGTGGAGACTTCCTCCAGGCTCGTCGAGGAGAAAAACTTGATTACCAGCGCTTTCCGCCAATGAACTCGCCTTGAGTTGAAGATAGAACGAGGTGAACCAGCGCACCCCTTTACTTCGTTGTCGTGGATACAATTTTTCCTCTCCATCTACGATCCAAAACACCAGGTAGGGTTTACCGGCATTTGCGCCCTGACCATTGTCGTGATGTTTAAGTTCAAACTCGATGGATATCTTATTTGTTCTGCCAACTTTCTGTCGCCAAAATTCACGGAAATTTGCACTGACGTTCTTGTTGATTTTGTCGATTCTGTTCTCCAAGATGCGCCGGTCGCTTTTTTGCAGAAAATCTAAATCGATGCCCGCTATTGCAAGCAAGTTTAGAGCGCCCTTATATCCTTGGGCTTTTACATTCTTGTTCTGTAGGTCTTCCAAATCAATTGTATCCGGCAGAAGACTCGCAAAATCCTCAAAGAATTCAAAGTCGGGTGTTTTATCAAAGATCGCATCGATAAACTCTTCCTCAGTTACCTCTGTGGTCTCTTCGTTTTCTGATAGTGCTTCTCCTTCCTGTTCTGTAGGTTTCGTCTCTTCACTCTGCGGTGGAAAGAGTGCCGAAAGTTCTGTCTCTTCAAGTGAGAGTGTGCCCTCGGAGTCTGCCTCGGTCCAACTCCTTGTTATGTTGATTCTCTTTTTCGAACCTATCACTTTTGCTAGTCCTTTTGGCAGAGTTCGACCATCAAACAATCCTTTCACTTCATCCCAAGAGACTTGGAATGAAAGCGAAACTTCTGGAAGTGTTCCGTCGCTCCGTATCACATCCTCAGATATTTCGGCTGTAGGAAAGCTGTATAGCCCCTCTAGGATTGTGGTTTTACCTGCTTCGTTTTGACCGATCAGGCCAGTGATATTGTCAGGCGAGAAGTTCTGCCATCCCGTATTTCTAATAGACCGAAAATTCTTTATACGAAATGCTTGCAACTTCATACAGTTATCTCAATTATTTTCATAGTGTCGTTGCCGAAGATGTCGACGACCTTGACGGCAATTTTGTGCTTGCCCTTGGAGAGTTCGCGGGCAACGCTTGTGAGCTCAAGGTTGCGGTCCTTCTTGGTGCGGAATGATTGCCACTCATTTTCGAAGACGTAGTCGCCGGTCCATTGCTCCTCCCATTTGCCGGTCTCCTCGTCTTTCACACGGATGATCTCTTTCTTGCTCTCGAAGTTGAAGTCGATAGCCCAGTAATCTATCCAGTCCGTCCACTTCTTCGTGAGGGTCTCCTTCGTGACGATGCCGTGCTTATCTTTCGATACCTTGATGATCTGTCCGTTCTCAACGATGAGCTTCTTGCTACCGTTTTTGAGATTCTCTTCTACCTCTTTGAGTGAATCTTGATTGTAAAACACGGAGAAGTCAGTGAGCTCCATCGCCACGGTGTTCTTCTTCACGATCGGCTTCACTTCGATGTAGGAGACGTCGTGGAAAACCACCTGATTCTTTTCGATAGCACGCTTGTCGAAGACGTCGCGGGGAATGATTTTGAGGGCTAAGTCGATACCCTTACTCTTTGCCTCCTCTTGGATGTTGGGGAATAAGCCCATCTCAAAATCAAAGGCGAGCACGTCCACCTTGGTTATCTTCTTCTCCAAACATTCGTCTATGACTGCCTCCACAAAGAGACGCGATACGGGCAGATTGATAGGACCGATGGCAACGAGGCGGGCTGCCTTCTTGCCATGGAAGGTCTTGAAGCCGTCAAATGGCTCTGCTTTATACGCTGAAAGGATGAGTGATGTGAACTCTTTTTCCTTCTGCGCTATCTGTCTTTGTTTCTCTTCCTCCCGGAGGCTCGCGTTCACGCCGATATAGTGCTGACGCTCATACTTGCCGAGGTTGAGTATCTCGAAAGCTCTATAGTCTTTACCCGCTTTCTTGAGCTCACGCTGCACTCCGATCATTCGCTTGCGTGTCGTGTGCACTGAAAATTTTCCGAGGTCGGAGCCAATCCATTTGCGCCCGATCTTTTCTGCTACAGCAAGCGTTGTGCCAGAGCCAGCAAAGAAATCCGCAACAAGATCACCTTCTTTGGTTGATGTTTGGAGTATCCGGATCAATAGTTCTTCAGGTTTCTGCGTTGGATACCCAAGCGACTCTGATGCCTGAGAATTGATCACATAAATATCTGACCAAAGGTTTTGTATCGGTTGTCCTTCGTATTCGTCCAAGAAGGTTTTTCGACGAATGCGCTGTGACTTATCTGGTGGAAAATAGAGGCGTCCCTGTCGGTCCCATTCTTCCATAGTCGTTTTGGAAAATGCCCATCCCTTTGCAGGGGGTTTGTATCCCTTATATTCATAGATCAGGGTTGGTGTCGCTGTTGCTGAAGGGTTAGTAACGGGATCACGACTATACAAGCGGCCATCGCCATCGTCATAAACAAATCGTTCCTTTATATACTTCTTTGCATCCTCAGAGTCTTTGGAACGTATCGCATTGAACAAATAATCTTCTGACTTTGAGTAAAGAAGAATAGTGTCCGTAACGGCTCCGAAACTTTTGAAATTATTTAGCGCACCGCCTCGCCGTTTCCAAACGATCTCATTGACGAATCGATCGTTACCGAAGACCTCGTTGAGAACGAGTTTGATATAAGAATTAACCCGGGAATCACAATGAACATATATGACACCGTCAGTTGCAAGCAAATTGTGCATTAGCGAAAGGCGTTCGTGGATCATTGCAATGAAACTATCTGCACCTTTGCCCCAGGTGTCCCGATATGCGAGCTCTTCCAGTACGGACGGCTCTTTCGTGAACTCCTCATCGCCGATCTCGATGTTCATTGAGAAGTCTGCGCCGACATCGAATGGAGGATCTATGTAAATTAATTTAAGACCGCCCTGATCTTCGATCTCCTGGCGAAGCGGACCATTCTTCAAGCTTGAAAGGATGAGCTTGTTGTCTCCCCAGATGAGCTTATTCGTCCATCCTTTGAGTTGTCGTCCCCGTGCATCTACGTCGAAGAGTGAGCCCTGCAGTTTTGCTTCCTTCTCACTACGCGGTTCGTCTACCTGTTCGATGACTTGAAATGGAAGCACCGTATTCGTCACCTCGTCCGTCTTACCGTTCCACACGAGTTCCACCTCACGCTTCTCATCGAAGAGCAAAAAGCGGTACTTGTCTGGCAGGGGTTTACCCGCCTCAAGGTATTTGACGATATCGCGCTTTTCGTTGTCTGATAGATTCATATACGATGGGGCTTGCCTCGCATTTAGAGGCGTCTAGAATTATATAGCAACTACGCCAAAATTACCTCTCTACGTGATTCTGCCTTGAGGGAATACGCGGACATTTTTTCCAAAGCCCGCTTCCTGCGAGATCGGCAACCTCCTGTATCTTTCTCAGCGTGGACATTTCAACCATCTTTATATAGCCAATACGCCGCTGCACCCGCTATTGCCCAGCTGATAAGCAACCCATTGACATACCCAATGCTTGCCATATACATCCCGAACAAAAACGGAATTCCTACGAACACGAATGTGAACGGATTGAAGTAATCGCCCATACACAAATGTCTAATGACGTTTATAAAGTTCTCTCGCCGCCAGAACACCGAACACGAGAGCGACGAAAGCGACGAACAAAGTGGTGAACGTAAAGATTTGTTCGCCGAGAGCCATGTACCAAAACGGATCCGCGCTGTGTGTTAATGACCACTGCTCGGCAAAGCGTGCGAGCAGAATCTTGTCAGCCAGCGTTCCTATCGGAGTTGCAATGAGTGGAGAGAGAATGAAAAACAAACCGCTTGCGATTGCTATGACCCATAATGTTTTTGTCTTGAGTTTTTTCATACAAAAAAGCCAGCTGATAATGCTGGCGTAGATACCACTGAGCCCTGCGCCAGCTTTAGGCCTTGCGGCCCCATGCCCGTTTCCAGACATGGCCCAATGACGAGTCGCTGAACGCAGGGTTCAGAAATCGCCATTGGGTCTTTCCACGATCATGTCGTCCAGTACTACTGAACGATTTAGACCGCCGCCTTGCGGCTGATATAGGGTGTGTGCTTTTACTATACAGCAAAAACGGCGACCCCTGGCAAGAGCCGCCGTTAATGTTGGAAGACTGGCTACTCGACCCGCTCGACACTATGGATTTCGAGGCACCCTTCGCTCATTTCGATTGATGTCTCTTCCCAAAGTGTCCCCTCGTAGATATGAGCCTCGATCTTTCTACGAGCTTCTTCCGCGCTATCAGCTTCGAACTCGACCGGAAGCAACTCGGATTCTGATAGCCAGACTCGGTACTTCGCCATACGCTACCTATCTGCGAACTGGCTTATGGCCTCCGAGGCATCCTCTTTGCTCATCGAATCTAGTCCGGCCTCCCAGCGTTCGCGTTCTGCCTCGTTTTCGACGTTGAGGCTGACGAGCTCGCGAAGGTAGCTCTTCTGCTTGTCCGTGGCAAGATTGGAGCTTTCCTCCTGCTTCGCTCGATACGCTTCGCCAAGCCCTTTTGGAGCAGCTTGTTCGTGCGACGTATCCAGTCGGAGCGAATCCATGACCTTGCACGCAGAGTTGGCTGCCGAAAGAAAACTAGCGTTGAGGCAGATGAACGCGGTTCTCTCTATCCCGCGATTGATGCGAGTGAGAATAGCCGAGCCGTGACCTTTGCCCACCGGCTTACCGTCCTTGTCCTTCAAGAGGCACTGTACCGCTATGAGTCCCGGTACGTGCCGGAACGTTGCAAGCGTATCTGTATCCTCGCTGAACGTGGCTGTGAATTGATACGTCCCGCAAAGCTTTTGGATTTCCTTCCGCATCACGTGCTCCGGATCCTGCGTGTCCATCGCTTTCCGTCGCATCAACTCGACCGGATGAGGTTGGATTGGTGACAGGGTGCGGCGTTTGAATGTTGTTGTGTTCATGTTGAGTAATGTTTCTAATGGTTATTAAGTTCTGTTGATAGGAAACTTCGATTGCTGTTCCCATCTCGAATCCCATATCCTCCAGCGTGGAGTTCGCTATCTTGATCATTGGGCAATCAAGGGTACCGGGATTCCTAACTACTGTCTGGCGTCTGACGGTCATGTTGCTTTCGTCACCTGAAGCTTATGGAAGAGGTGCACGACACGACGAATTCTCTTTTCAACCTCGCCTTTGTCGTTCTTGATTTCCACGTAGGTAACGCTTTTTAATGAGCGTTCGCCCTTCTTTACGCGATAACCGTAAGACATCCACGACACGGCGGGCATCGCATCCGTATGAGGATCGAATTCGTCTGCGGCATCATCTCCGTACTTTTCGCGTATCTGCTCTTTCACCATCTCGTACGTCTTTTCAGACCCACGATAGGGTGAGATCAGTTCTTTCACACTTTGCATATGCAGGCATGTTTACTCCACGTGCACATCGACACGGCGCACAAAGGCTCGGCGTGGTTTGATAAGTGAGTGAGTCTTCAACCCTTTGAGTGGTTTATTGTGGGGGGGTATCCGGGGGCGTGTTTTGTCTTACCGCCCCTAAATCACGCCAGGAATCTGTATCTTATGAATCCGTAGCCGTTTTTTGCTCAAATTCATATACCGCCCATAGATAATTCAGAAAATGTTCGTAGAGATTGAACATTTCCCAGAATATGAGGTGTTGTTTTCAGCACCGAGACACAAAATTGAAGGAAAAATAATTTTTGCTCTTGACTTTTGAAAAAGTGGGTGTAGAATGCTGACATCTGAGTAAGGACGCTTGAGGTCCTGAATGTTTCAAGAGGTTAGTAGTGATGAGTAATCGCGAGCCCGGGCAGGTCATGGCGGGTTAATCGCTTGTCATCGTTGTTGATCCGAGAGTGCTCTCCGGCACTCCAGACGTCGTTGCGTTGTTGAACGGAAGCTTTTTGCACGTCTTAAAAATTAACAATCACTAAAAATGAAAACAGAAAGAATGAGCAGGCGGCATAGCTCAAATCGTAGCCGCACGGATCCAGCAGAACGCTTGAGATATGCGATCTTGTCCGGATTTGCCAAATATGATCATCTAATGCGCAGTAGAAGAGTCCGTATCGCTCTAGCTGGCAAACGGCAGAGACGGAGCGTCTGATAAGCGTAGAGCAGACGAAAGCAATGTTGGCATCGTTAAAGTTGTCCGACAAAGAAGCGGAAGAAATAAGAGATATCACTTCCATGCTCGCCGATGTGTTATTCGACGACTGGAACGAAAAGCGTATGAACAGCTTAGCTACTAAAATTATGAAAAATGAAAGAAACAGCATTGAAGTACGCGGAGATGGGATACTCAATAATTCCCATCCGCGCCAAGAGCAAGAAGCCGCTTGTCGACTGGAAGCGGTATCAGACTGAAAGAGCAACACCCGAGGAGATCGAGAAGTGGTTCAAGGAATGGCCCAATATGAACATCGGTATTATTACTGGTGCCATATCAGGCATAGCGGTAGTTGATGTAGAGAACGGCGGCAGTCTCGAAGGGTTGCCGCCGACAGTGACCGCAAAGACCGGAGGAGGCGGCTGGCATCTGTATTACCGCCATCCTGGGCACAAGGTTGGGAATGAGGTTCGAACAAGAGAATTGACAGATGTTCGTGGCGATGGCGGCTATGTCGTTGCTCCCCCGAGTGTTAGCGAAAAAGGTGCATACGAGTGGAGTGTTGCTCCGTGGGATACGCCCATGGAGGCATTTCCGGCTCATGTATTCGCAAACCCGAAAGCTGTCCCGAGAATCGACGAGGATCTAGTAAAGGTCCCTGTAGGGCGTAGAAACGACGAGGCAACACGTTATGCAGGTCGTGTGCTGCACTTCCTACCCCCTCCACTCTGGGACACGGCAGGCTGGGGAGCGCTGAAAGAGTGGAACGAAACGCGTGTCGAAGAGCCACTCGAAGAAAAAGAGCTTCGAGATGTTTTCGAAAGTATTGCAAAGCGAGAAGCAGAAAAAGATCCGGCAGAGGGTGAGTCAATTGCATATTCGGGAGAAACCTTAACCGATTTGTATGCCGATACATTTCCAGACAACCTCTGGCTTGTTGACGGTCTTATACCAATCGGTGGACTCACGATGTTCTCGGGCAGGCCCAAGAGTTTCAAGACGTACATAATGCAAAATCTTGCAATGTCGGTTGTAACGGGAATTCCGTTTCTCGGCAGATTCAACATTCCCGAGAAAGGCCGCGTACTTATAATAGACGAGGAGAACCCGCGTCGATTGATAAGAGATCGCTTCAGGGATATGGGAATGCCGGAAACGGACGAGATCGTATTGTTGTCAAGAAAAGGCGTTCGTCTGGATAAGCCCCAGAGTGTTGAGGCCGTTGTCGACTATGTGAATGAACTGAATCCTCGTCTCATCGTGATCGATTCTTTGACGAAACTACACTCAAAGAACGAGAATCAATCGAATGAAATGTCGGATGTGTTCACTGCGATGAAGAAGATGCTGGCTGACGATCGCGCCATTGTGCTTATTCACCATCACAACAAGGCATCAAAACAGGAGAAGCGTGGTGATGGTCAATCGATACGAGGGTCAAGCGATATCTTCGCAGAGCTGGACGCATACATCGCAGTTGATAGAAAAGGATTAACGACCGACGTAATAATGACGCCGGGAGCACTCCGTATCGCAGAGGAGCCCGAAGCGTTTAGAGCGTCTCTCGTTCCTGATGAATATGGTCATGAGATCTTCGCATATCAAGGTGAGGTGGATGAAAAGAACGAGGAACGCGCTGCAGCAGTCGCGGCCGTAAGGGATCTGTTTACGAGCCCAGAAACAAAACAGACGGTTCAAGACTGCATCGATTGGACCAAGCTGCCAGATACTGACGTGCGTGTAGCTCTAAAAATCCTAGAAAAGAACGGGGTGCTGACGCATGACATCGGGCCGCGCAACAAATTCATCTATCGGCTCGCAGACTCCACTGGGAATGAGAAACCTGCCGAGACAGAACCGGCAAGTTGAGGTTAGTGAGGGTAGCCAGTTTAGTTTCTCTGGTATTAAGCTAGAAAACTTAATACTGGCTAGCCCTCAAAGTACCGGTTCCAATGGTCACCGGGGGTATGTGTATAGCACTGGGACCGGGGATTACAATCTAAGCAAGGCAAAAAATGAAAAACAAAATCAAACAAAACACTGGCAAACGACGTGCAATCATCTACGTACGTGTCTCCAGCGATGAGCAGGTAAAAGGAACGTCCCTTGACGACCAGGAAGCGCGATGCCTCCGATACTGCGAAGAGCAAGGTCTGGAGGTTGTAAAAGTATTCCGCGAGGAGGGTGCATCTGCAAAATCTGCTGATCGAAAAGTATTCTTGGAAGCCATCGAGTTCTGTCGCAAGAACAGGGGCACGATAGATGCGTTCGTGGTGTGGAAAGTCGATAGGTTCGCGCGCAATCGAGAGGACCATTTCTTCGTGAGAAAGACCTTATCGGAATACGGTACGATGCTTCGCTCCGTGACCGAACCAATCGGTGACAGCCCGACGGAAAAGCTGATGGAGACTATGCTGGCGGGATTTGCAGAGTTCGATAACGAGATCCGAAAACAACGGTGCACCAACGGGATGCTCGCTCGGATTCGAGAAGGCATCTGGCCGTGGAAGCCTCCCGTGGGATACAAGTGCGCGAATCACAAAAAGAGGGGCGAAAAGAAAAACGAGCCGGACAAAGCGCATGAGGAGGTATTCCCGATTCTCCAGAAAATGCTCAAAGGGTATCTTCGGTGAGTATATTCCCAACTCGATATCGTCAAGGAGTTGAAAAAGACAAACTTCGAAAAGTTAACTGGTATTAAACCATCTTTGCAAATTGTTGACCGAATCGTTGGTAAGCATCTTCCGTTCTACGCTGGCCTACTCCCAAACCCATGGGCAGAGAGCGCGGATGGAAGCGACAGATACACCCGTGGTGGCCACCAACCAATGATTAGCGTCGATGAGATGAATGCAATACGCTTCATCAGAGAAGGCGGCAAGGTACGCACGATCCGAGACCGCTACAATCCGAAGTTCCCATTACGACGGCTCATCTACTGTCCGGACTGTAGTCGACCCCTCACTGGAAGCACTTCGAGGGGTAGAAGTAAGAAATACGATTACTACCACTGTTACAACACAGCCTGCCCTCGGCGGTGGATAATGGTTCCGAAAGCACAAGTGGAGGAAGCCTTTGCGGTCCTGCTAGAACGTATTACTCCTACCGAGGAGTTCCTGAAATACTTCGGCGAGGTTGCGCTCGATAAGTGGGCGCGGGAACGAGATACATACGCTAGCAATGCTAGCGAGTACGAGTCGGAGCTCCAAGGTCTTGAGGAGAGGCGAAAAGCAATCTTCAACATGCGTGAGGATGGCACGTATACAACGGAAGAATTCAAGGAGCGTATGGCCGAGGTCAACAACAAGATCGCTACCACACGGATATCAACGAGTGAGTCCAGAATGGATCAGTACGATATGGAAGCCGGTATCGAATATGCCAAGCAGGCGATCAGAGACATTCAGAAGCAGTGGCTCAATCTTTCCCCAACGTTGAGAGGGCGGTTCCAAAAGTTAGTCTTCCCTCAAGGAATCACCTACGACAAGAAAACTGGTTTTGGAACCGTGGTTTTGGGGCGTATCTTCTCCTTGAATCGGGATTATGCGCTCCAAAAATCACCTTTGGTGGACCTACGGGGAGTCGGACCCCGACCTCGTCCATGCCATGGACGCGTTCTACCGCTGAACTATAGGCCCTCGTTGGGGTATAGTATCCCGTAACCTCTCGTCGTTCAATGGATAGGATAGTCCCCTCCGAAGGGACTGATGCAGGTTCGATTCCTGCCGAGAGGAATCGGACCGCGGGCCGCAGCTCTCGAAGAGAGGGCGTAGGTCTCGAGCGCAGCAGTGCGAGAGGCGATTCCTGCCGAGAGGAATAAGGTCACTCCGTCTCAAACAAAGCACTCAAAGATTCGCCGGATTCGATGCGCTCGATGGCATCGCCAAAGGTGTTGGCGACTGAGACGACCTCGATTTTTTCTCCGAGCGGACGGTCCGCGGAGACCGTGTCGGTGATGAAAAGCTTTTTGATGGGAGATGCTTCGATCGTCTGGAGCGCATCACCCGAGAGAAGCCCGTGTGTCGCTGTCGCATAAACCTCTCGTGCTCCGTTTTCCACCAGTAGGCTCGCAGCGCGCGCGAGCGTGCCGCACGTGTCCGCCATGTCGTCGGTGATGAGCGCGATCTTGCCCTTCACATCGCCGATGAGCTTCATGCGTGCGACCTGATTCGGGATATCGCGCTCTTTGTGGATGATGGCAAGCTCTCCGTCTTTCATGAGCCGTTTGCCGTAGGATTGCGCGCGTACCACACCGCCTGCATCAGGAGACACCACGACGAGGTCGTCGGCGATAAGTGCATCCTTGAAAAATTCTTTGAAGTACGGGACGAAGACGTGGCGTGCATAGAGATTGTCGACGATGGTGTGGCGGAAAAATCCTCCGATGGCGTCGTTGTGCAGATCCATCGTGAGGAGCCGTGTTGCCCCAAGATTTTCCAAGGTCATCGCAAAGACGCGCGCCGAGATGGGCTCGCGGGATTTGGATTTGCGGTCCTGACGCGAGTAGCCGAAGTACGGCACGACCGCCGTCACCTCGCTCGCGGAGGCACCGTGCGCTGCGTCAAGTGCCAGCATGAGTCGCACCCAGTTATCGGCGGGCGGGTTGGTAGATTGGACGAGGAAGATGTGTTTGCCGCGCAGGTTTTCGAGAAATTGTACCTGCTGCTCGCCGTCGCTAAATGAGCGACATTTGATCTCTCCGAGCGGCATGCCAAGACGCTTCGATATCTTTTGTGCGAGACCATCGTTGGCGCCCAAGCTGAAGATCTTGTACTCCATGTATTAAGATTATATCATTTCCTTTTGCTCTTGCGAGCCATTATAATCCCCACACGCACCTTTAGCTCCCGACTTCGCTCAAATTGCATATGAGCTTCGGCGGGCGAGATGTGGTCAATCCGATCACTGCTTGCCCTTCGGAGCTCCGATGTAAATCGGAGCGCAGTAGGGCACCTTTAGCTCAGTTGGTTAGAGCGTTCGATTCACATTCGAAAGGTCGTAGGTTCGAATCCTACAAGGTGCACAGCCACGGTACACATGCGAAGCATGTTGCCGGGCTGTGCAAGACGGAGCGATGTCGCGCAAGCTTGCGCGACCGCGAGTCGGGGCTGCGCAAATTCTTGAGCGACGGCGAAAGAATTATGTGTGGCCACAAGACGTGTTATACATATCCGAAGTGATGTTTTTGGTCGGGCCGTAGTATACCGGTAGTACGTACGATTCGGGTTCGTATGGACCGGGTTCGATTCCCGGCGGCCCGACCAAGAACGTCACGCAAGGAAATATCGGGCCGTAGTATAGTGGTAGTACGCAAGGCTGGGGGTCTTGTAGTCCGAGTCCGATTCTCGGCGGCCCGAAGAGAGCCCTTCGACAAGCTCGGGGTACCTCGACTCGCTGGTGTTTACACCGAGCGAGCGTAGCGAGTCGAGGTGTGCATAACTACTGGCGCCTTCTGCACATAGGCATATGCTGCGGGTATATGAGCCCGTTCGTTCGGGTCGCGGTCGCCGTCATTGCTTCATACGGAGCAGGATTCATTGGGTATCTTTTCGTCGATGCGCAAGTCTCGAGCTGGTACGCGAGCCTGACGAAACCTGCCCTCACTCCCTCTGACTCCACATTCATTTTCGTCTGGCTCGTCTTGTACGGCATGATGGCCGCAGCGCTCGCTATCGTATGGACGAAAAAACCTCCTGCAAAGCACGCCGAGGGATGGGTGCGATTCTTTTTCGTCCAGCTGCTTTTCAATGCATCGTACACGATGTTTTTTTTCGGGTTCCATGCAGTATTGATCGCGTTTGTTGACTTACTTTTTCTCGGGTTGGTCGTGCTCTCCCTCATGGCAAGTGCGGCCGAGATCGACCGTCGCGTCGTTTATCTGCTCACCCCCTACTTTCTCTGGATCCTCTTTGCCGCGTATCTCACCCTCGGCATCTGGTGGTTGAATTGAATTTGTGGTCACGAATAATCGCTCGCCGTCACTCGCGATTTTCTCGACCCCGGCTCGCAATCGCGCGAGCTCGCGCGACATCGCTCCGCCCTCCACAAAGCACAAAATCTGCCGCAGGGCAGATTGTTGTGTCTTTTGTGGACTCACCGGGAATCGGACCCGGGCCTCGGCAATGCGAATGCCGCGTAATACCACTTTACTATGAGCCCTAGCGAGGATCGAAAACAAATGCTCGAATTTGTTTTCTCCGAGCGACGGGTTCATATCGACCCCCTAGATATGAGCCCTGTGTGGAGAACGTTTGCATTCTACACAATTACAGACGGATTTGAAGGAGAATAGCAATATTGAATTCAACGTGATCCCTATGCTTCCATCTCGCTCGAGTATTTCCCTTCTGTCGCGAGACCGTTCATCTTTGCCCGATGGGCAAGGATGTCCTGCGCCGCAGGCACATTGTCGGCCGAGCCGGCCCATTTCTTGAGCGCAGAATCTTGCAGTGCACGACCGTATGAGAAGGAAAGTTTCCACGGATGCGGGCCCCGCGCGTTGATAGCATTGAGATTCTCCGTGGCTTCCACTTCGCTCTGTCCGCCAGAGAGGAATGCCTGTCCGGGCAAATTGTCGGGCAGGATCTTTTTAAAAAGAGCAACGGTCGCCTCTGCTATTTCATCCGCAGTTTTCTTCTCTCCGCTTTCTTTTGCGGGGATCACCATGTTGGTTTTGAGTATCGTCCCCTCGATTGCAACACCTGCACTCTTGAGTTCTTCGAAAAGCGCCGTGAGTGTACGCTCACTCACTTCCCTGCAGCGCGCAAGGGTGTGCGAGCCATCCATCAACACCTCGGGCTCCACCATCGGGACGATATTCGCCTCCTGACACATCTTCGCGTACGCGGCGAGATCCTTGGCGTTCTGGCGAATGTTCGCGTCGGTCGGGATTTCCGTGCCCTCTATCGTGATGACCGCGCGCCACTTGGCGAATTTTGCACCGAGCGCAGCATACTCCTTGAGCCGTTCCGGCAAACCCTCCAAGCCCTTGGTCACCTTCTCTTTCGGTGACCCATCCATCTCTTTGGTCCCCTGATCGACTTTGATACCGGGAAAGACCCCCGCCTGCTGTAAAACCTCTACGAATGGCTTGCCCTCCGCCGTGCTCTGTCGAAGGGTTTCGTCGTACATGATGACGCCGGAGATGTGCTCGCCGAGCGCTGGGGTCGTGAGGAGCATTTCACGATAGGCTCTGCGATTTTCTTCTGTCGAGGGCACACCAATCTTTGTAAATCGCTTCTCTATTGTGCCGGTACTTTCGTCGGCAGCAAGAATTCCCTTCCCCGATGCGACCATCTGCATCGCGGTCGCTTTCAGTACATTGAGGTCCATATGAAAAAGTTAATTAACGTGACGTGTCTTGATAAATCTGACTGTTTTTGGATTTGTGGCCATCACGATCGAGTGGGTCGTTATCGCCTCAGGGATAAAGGTGACGCCCTCGACCAAAGGGCCCGAAATAACGCCGGTCGCCGTGAAGCTGATGTTGTCGCCGCGCGCGAGGTCTTCGGTCCTCATGATCTTTGAAAAATCAGTGACACCGGCATCGTTGAGGCGTTTAATGTGTTTTTCGTCTTTTGGTTGCCATCGGCAGAGGATCTCGCCGTTTAAGGTACGCAGAGCGGCGGCAGAAATGACCGCCTCCGCGCTCCCCCCTGTCCCCATGAGAATATCGATAGGAGAATCGCGCAGGCATGTCGCGATCGCCATCGCGACATCGCCGTCGGTAAAGAGTTGGACGCGCGCGCCAGCATCCCGCACTTCTTGTATGAGTTTCTCGTGGCGCGGCCGATCGAGTGTTGCTACCGTGATCTCGCCGATATCTTTGCCGAGCGCGTGCGCGACTTTCGTGACATTGTCTTTGACCGGCGCGTCGATATCGATCACATCGGCCGCGGCGCGCCCGACGGCCAGCTTCTGCATGTACGAATCTGCGGCATGATAGAGGCTACCCTCGGGACCTGTGGCGATGACCGAAATCGCATTGGGACGGCCGTTGGCGACCGAGTCGGTGCATTCGAGCGGATCTATCGCTATTTCAAAAAGCGGGCCGTTGCCGCTCCCCAATTTCTCTCCCACGTAAAGCTCCGCGGCCTCATCTTTCGCACCTTCGCCGATAACGATCTCGCCGCGAAAATCTATTTTGTTGAAATACTCGCGCATCGCATCCACCGACGCCCTGTCGGCTGCATGTGCGTCTCCTTTACCGATCCATTTTGCAGCAGCGATGGCTCCCACCTCGGTCACCCGGACGAACTCGAGAGCAAGATCGGGAAAGGAGGAATTCTTCGAAGCCGAGTCCATAGGTGCCATCAGCGTAGCGCACCAATGGGACGCGTCAACCCCTTACCACTCTCCACGCATGAAGAGTGGTAAGGGGTCAAGTGCGCCATCTTGATGGTTCTGTAGACAGAAAACCTTATTTGATATTCACGATCTTGTACTTCTGGGCGCCTTTGGGGGTATCGAACGCGAACGTGTCTCCCCGCTTCTTTTCCATCAAAGCCGAGCCAAGGGGCGAGAGGTGGGAGATCTTGTGCTCTTGCATATTGGCCTCCGCTGAGCCCACGATCTCATAGGTGTGCTCCTCTTTTTCGCCTTGTTTTTGTATCGTTACAACGCTTCCGAGCGAGACGGTATTGCCTTTCGGGTGCTCGATGATTCGTGCGTGACTCAACTGTTCCTCGATAACGCGGATGCGGTCTTCCGTCGCAGCCTGCAAATTACGCGCCTCTTCGTATTCGGCGTTTTCGGACAGGTCGCCCAATGAGCGTGCGTACTCGAGCTGCTCGGCGATCTCGCGCCGGCGAACGGTCTTCATGTGCTCGAGTTCTGTCGTGAGCTCATCAAACTTTTCTTTGCTCAAATAGTTCGTATCATCTGCCATATGCTATCGCGCGACATTGTATCCTATCTACAAGAAAAGCAAAGCGCGGCCTTATTCAAGATACTCGGGATGGGTCGCAACGAGCCACTCGAAGAACGGACGCATGCCGTGTCCTGCGCCCACCGTCCCTATCGCGGGCGCTTTCTCAAAGACGACTGCAAACGCGTAGCGGGGCTTGTCGCTCGGCCAGAATCCCACATTCCACGAATTGACCCACTCGTTGCGAACGCCGAGCTGCGCGGTGCCTGATTTTCCCGAGACGGTGATGCCAGGGACACGATAGAGGTTGAGGGTCGCATCGCGTCGGTTTGATGTGACCGCCAGCCGCATACCTTCGCGCACGATCTGGAGATATTCGTCGGGGATGTCGACCGACGTCCACTCTGGAGTTGAGCTCGCTACAAGTGTCGGTGTGAGGAGTTTGCCCCCATTTGCGATCGCCGCGGTAAAACGCAGCGCTTGAAGCGCGGTGATCTGAAAACCGTACTGGCCGATCGAGCTGTTGTACGTATCGCCGATACGCCACGGATCATTTGGAAAGACTTTGGCCTTCCACTCCGGGGTGGGGATGATCCCCGCGGCTTCACCCTGAAGCGCGATCCCTGTGGTCGAGCCGATACCAAACATGCGCGCGTAGTTGTCTATCCTCTCGATCCCGAGACCGGCTTGATCGCCGAATCCTCCGCCGATCGTGTAGAAATACTCGTCGGAAGACACGGCAATCGCTTCGCGCATGTTGACCCAGCCGTGCTCGGTCCAATCGCGGAAGATGGATGGCTTCGAGGGGTCAAACGGGTTGGGCAGGACGAGCGCGCCTTTCGAGAGGATCTTCTTCTCCGGCGAAATAATTCCCTCGTTGAGGGCTGCGGCGGCAAATATGAGCTTCATGATAGAGCCAGGTGCGTACACCCCGCTAATTGCCCGATCGAGCATCGGCGTGCGGGGGTTGGAAAGAGCGGCTTGTACGGCTGCAGTATTTCCTTCATTGAAAGCGCGATTATCGTATTCGGGAAAACTCGTGATCGCGATTATCTCGCCGGTGTGCACATCCATGATGATACCCGCGCCGCCCTGATACTGTTGTGCTCGCGCCGCCTCCGAAAGGATCCGGTAAAACTGGCTCTGGATATCCGCATCGATCGAGAGCGTGAGGTCTTTGCCCGGTTGCGGAGGCGTCACGCTCTCGA
>Ga0209542_10004415_pt1 | contig 28955 bp, 31 predicted proteins | sample RifCSPhighO2_01_FD_184028 | JGI IMG/M metagenome (GOLD analysis project Ga0209542, IMG submission 184028) | Soil microbial communities from Rifle, Colorado - Rifle CSP2_plank highO2_0.1 (SPAdes) (version 2) | ecosystem: Environmental > Terrestrial > Deep subsurface > Rock core/Sediment ...
AATTAGAAAGACAAGAAAATTTATTTAGTACTTTAGATACTTCTTCATCAAATTTTGCATTCTCCAGAAGCTCTTCTTTAACTTCCTTAATAATTTTTTTGTTTAAGAATAATTTAGAAGATTGTAACATCAAGCCATTTTTCTAACTTTACCTTCAGGAAAGTATTTTGAATCTTGGAATTTACACAGTACTACTTTAGGATGCATCCTCTCTTTATATTTTTGCTCTACCTGATTGTACTCACTATTAAGTTTTTTGAAAGTCTCGGTAAATAATTTTATGGTACGATTTCTTATTTCCTGACTCCCTCTAATTTTTGGCCTTAGTTCGACTCTTAACAATAAATACTGATTTTGATTTTCATCAACTTTCTTCTCGGCAATAAATCTGCCTGTTAAAAAAGGTTGCAGAAGTCTATGCTCTAAAGAGGCTTTTATATTCTCAGGGTAGATATTCACTCCATATAAACTTGTCATAAATTGTTCACGACCGAAAACGTATATAAATGGAAATTGCCAGTCTTTTACGTTAACTCCATTGTCTTTTAATCCTTGAAATATATTATTTGAATGATCCTCTATTATCTCTAGCAAGCCAAAATTACCAATTGTCCCCCCCTGATCGTGAATGTTATACCTCACAAGAGGCGCTGTTGCATTCATAGTGATCATTATCTCGTTCTCTACACTTCCTTCTAAATACTTTGTGGTTGGATCAAATTGATAAAGAAAGGGTGTCCTTGCGCTTCTGAAAAGCAATTCGTTTAAGCTACGGCTTATGGAACTTTCTCTGTGTAGCATTATTGAAAGGGGTGTTTCAAAACCCATCAGGCCCGCATCGGCCGAGCCATAAATGTTTATAATTGTTCTAAGAATATCTGTTTGGTCAACTAGGGACGAAAAGTAATCTCGCCAGTTTTCAGAAAAACCTTCCCCCGCTCCTAAAAATTTTACACATAACTTTGGCCAGTCAATTCCCTCTTCCTTACCGTTTTCGACCATTATTTTTAATATCGGCGGATGGCAGGCAATAATCGTTTGGTCATAATATCGGGAAAAAGCCTTAACAACCTTAAAGGTTTCTTCTTGGCTATAACCGGGTGACGCCAAAGTAAATGGGACTTCGCGGAGCCTTAGAAGATACAAACACATTTCTGTATACATCCCTGCAATCCAATTCCCTAATCCGAAGGAGTTGATAAAAAGAGTTTTCCTTTTATAAACATCAAATACTTTGTCTAATAAAAGTTCATGTATTTTTGCGCCTTCTATCTCTTGATCAATTCCTCGAGGCCAAAAAATTGGTTCTCCTGTTGATCCTGAACTTACTGCAAAAGTATGAGTTTCTGTTAACTTTGCATCCCAACAGCGTTCTTTCAATGGATATTTCTGAATGTAATTCTCCTTTGAGGTTGGTGGAACAAATTTCCTGAAGTCATCTATTGACTTAACCCTTTCTGGTTTAATCATATTTTTTTTCAAAAAATCTTTGTAAGCCGGAACTTTTCTAGATGCTTCATGGAAAAGCTTTAATACTTTTGTCTCAGCTTTCTTTTTCAAAACCCCTCCATCACTCAAGTATCTTTTTCGACCCGTATTCAAATATTCTCTAAGATAACTTTTCATACTCTTTACAAAACCTTTAAACAAATTTTTAGAAGATCATCACTGAGTATCTCATCCGCAATTTTCTCTACATAAAACCCCAAAGACTGTTCCTTTTTAATAAAAGGAACTCTTTTCCTCAACCATCTAAAGATTTCTCTTGTTGCTGGAGATATTAAATTTATACCCCCCCGAAAGTCTATTGCTTGACAGGCTGAAATTAGGCCTGAAGCCACTGCAAGCTTGGCTATAGCCAAAACTTCTTGGGTAAGCAATGCTGAAGTCAAAGCATGAGACGTTATATCTTGATTAAATTCTTCATGAACACCGAATGCTGTACTTACTGGGGTTGCAAGCAAAGAAGCAAAGACTTCATACATCCCCATCTGAGTCTGCAATCCTTTAAATGTTGTTTGAGAAATCGCTGATTGATGAGATAGGTTTGGCGGAAGACCATTATTAAAAGCAGGATGGGTGAGACGCGCCATGTGCCGATCATTCTGCTTAACGATATGCACAAAAATTTTCCTAAGTTTATCCAAAGCGTCTGACATATACATTGCTAAAAAATTTCCTCCTGATACCCACTGATACGGGGTTTTATCTTTATAAGTTGTCTTAAGGTCAGTCCATAAAGGGTTGTCAGAAACACTGTTTGCGTTTATTTCAAGCGTGTCCATAACAACAAAGAGGGTTTCCCAATCAGGTCCGTAAAATTGAGGTAAACAACGTATACTATAAACATCTTGTATCGACCCTTCTCTTTTTGTCAAAAATTCAAGACTTCCGAACGAGAGTTTACTTCCTTCAAGCAACTTTCTTAATAAATCCGCTGCCAGTTTCTGTCCTGGATGTGGCCTTAGTGTCTGCAATAATGGATGAAAATTTCTTGTGGTTGCCTTAAGTGCCTGTATCGTCAAAGCTGAAACAAAGGTGTTTATGAACATAAGTTTGTATAAATCAATAGAGATTAAAGTAGCCGCAGCTGTTGAGAAATTGTCTCCATTAACTAGTGCCAGTCCTTCTTTTGGCGCAAGTTGAATCGGCTTCATACCGGATTTCTTCAAGGCGAAACTAGCAGATACAACTTTTCCATCTTTATCCCAAACCTTAGCCGTCTTTTTTTGTAATAAAGTCGCTACTATCCTTCCGTTCTGAGCTAAATCGCCTGACGCACCCACCGAACCATACCAGCCTACAATTGGAGTTATGTAATTATTCAGAAGCTTCTGAATAGCTTTTATTGTCTGAAGTCTAATCGCACTGTGTCCGCTTAAAAGAGCTGTCAGACGGACTAACATTGCTGCCCTAACTATATCCTTTGCTATAATCGGACCTGTTGACACATCAACATGAATTATAGCTTCAGATAATCTGCAGGCATTCTTCCACCTCACCGATTCTTTGCCCCTATTTAAAATTAAACCCGCTCGCGCCCCATAAGCTGTGGTCGTACCATAAATTGGTATTCCACTTCTCACTTGGTTTGCCATATTTTCAAAAATAACTTTTATTTTTTCTTCTCTTTGTTTGGAGATATTCAGCTGTACCTGTAAGTTTTTTCTTGCAACAAAATATATCTGAGATAACTTTATGTTAATTCCCACGTTGATGTTAATTATTGAAGGTGTGCCCAAAAATTCCTCTAAATTACTTCTTAACTTAGCGTACATTCCCATTCCTTTGAACTATTTTTACATCTTATTCATATCAAATGCAAAACCTTTTATAGAATTCTATATTTGAAATATAGTAAAGATCTGCCGGAATTCTATATAAATTTCCGTTATTTATATCTCATATTTTAAAAATGGAAATGTATAGAACTTTTTAAGTAAACAAGGGTAAACTAACGGGTAAATGACACTGTCCTTGTCTCCCCTGAAGCCGAAGCAGTAAGGCGCCCATAGGTATCAACCATTATTTTATAACCGGTATTGCCGTCGTCTCCCTCATCTTCATTTATTGGCTTTGGATCTTTGGGTATATCAGCTAAATAAACAGGAACAATCGTCTCATCGTCCCCAGCCGAAGCCAAATTAAAACAGCCAACATCAGTCCCGATACAAGTAAGGGTTGTGGGAAAGTTAGAAGTTTGCGGATTTCCGTCTGTATCCGGAAGGTCGCCACTATGCTCCGAGGTATATTGGTAAACCGCTGAAAGAACGGTAATAAGATCAGTTTCTCTTCTTGTATCCCTGCCTTTTGCCAGTTGAGTCCTGGGGTTAATTGACACAACTATGACGGTTGACAGGGTTCCGATAATTGCAATAACTGTTAAAAGCTCAATTAGAGTAAAGCCAAAAGATTTTGAAGCATTTTTTATTTTCATCTTATTTTAAGAAAAATTTTCTCTTGTTGCAAAACCCATTCGTGGGCTTTGTCTAACTTTTCTTTTTCTAACTTCAAATCAGTTTCTAAATTTTTCTGGTCTATCTCATAAGCTGAAAGAAATGCCGAAAAGACCCCCCTGAATGAAAATATAAGTAAGACAGACAAAAGGGAAAGCACAAAGGCTAAAATCAAATAAAATTTATCTATCCTGACCCAATCGATCTTTAACATATAAAATTATCCCGTATTTAAATTCTACCATACCAGTCTCAACATCCAAATCAGTTTCGATACTTACCGACCTAAAAAGATATGGAAGGTTCTGGATATCAATAAGGGCTTTCTCTATCAATTCCCACCCACCTGTAATTTCGATAATAACCGGGTAGCCGTAATTCTCAGTTTTGTCCTTTATAGCCTTTTGAGAAGCAAAACTAACCTTTTTAACAGCTTCATTTTCTTTTTTAAGAGATTCCACTTTATTGACAAATTCTACAACTCCCTCGTCCTCCAAGAATAATTTCTCTAAGCTGTCGGCCTTTTCTTTACCTGTTTCTACTTCAATAAACTCATAAGAAATACTCCCTTCATTTTTTATTTTTTCAATTATGGAAGTTTTCAGTTCCTGAGCTTTAACAGGAAGTTTATAAAGGATTATTAATAAAAATATCAAAGAGGAAAGGTTAATAACCGAGAGGATTATCTCTCTTGAGGAAAACGGGAGTTTCTTCTTTGTCTCTTCTTCACTAATTTCGTCAAAAGAAAAACTTTTTTCATTTTGAAGGGAATTTTCAGAAGAATCCTGAGTAGTTGATATTTTCTCTTCGGGCTTTTCTTTTCTTCTCAAGACATTTGCGTCTTTCTTTTCCAGACTGGTTACTTTCTCTCTGGGACGAGACTCTTCTTCCTTTCCATAATCCGGAGGAAGCTCTTTTATATTGGTCAAATATTTAGCTACCGGATCGGTCTTTACCACCATACTAGTTCTTACCCTCCTTTCCCAATTTGACTGTAATTGATGAAATGTTGGCAGTTAGTTTGAATTCTATATCCTTCTCTTCTTCAAAACTTGATATAGGGACATCAACTAAGTCGAAAGTAGGAGCCGCTTCCAAGTTATTCTTAAATCCAATAAGGGTAGATCTATCCTGAGATCTGCCTTTCAACTCAATCAGTCCTTTATCAAGATCAAGTTTATATTTTTCTAAAGTTATCCCTTCTGGTTTGGCTGCCCAAATATCATTAAGGAGAGTTTGGGGAATAAGGGAAACATCTTTTATTTTTACCACGCTCTCGGCAAGTGTATTTATTCTTTTGATCTCGCTGACCAAGCTTTCTCTTTTTTTTGTGATATCTAATTTTTCTAAATTTTCTTGCTTTACGGTCTTTATTTGTTGAGAAAGATAAAGATATCCCCCCAGAGTACTTAAAAACGACATCCAGATAAACAAAGTTACAGTTAATGTAAGACTCCAAATCTGAAGTTTTAATCTTGCGGTTTTGTACTTCTCAACCAGATTTAATGGCAATAAGTTCAAAGAATCCGGGTCTGATGGCTCCTCCAACCCACCCAGCTGCATACAAATTGGAATAAGATATTCCTGAAGTTCTTTTTCGCCTGAGCCCTCTATTTCAGGCGTAATCCACTGAACTTTAATTTTGAAAGAGTTTTCAAGAGCCCCAAGAAGTTCCCGGGTCATCCCGGCTCCACCCACGAAAATTTTTTTAATCTCAACATCCCTATAATGAAAGACAAATTTTTGCGAAATATCTATGATCTCATCCAAGTCTTTTGTATACTGAACTGAAGTACCTATAATCTTTCCGCCATCTGCAATAATTAGTAAAGTCTCACTTTCATCCTTATAAATTATTAACCTTTGCCCTGACTCATTAGCTCCTGAAATTCGAACAAGACTAAGAGACGGCGTCTCAACCGCCATGGGGAAAAGTCCTGATTTTTCCAATACTTCGACATAACCGGAAAGAACCTTTTTGTCTATCGCAAAAGTAAGGATTTCATAATTATCATCTTTTTTGCCAACTATCTTCCAATCAAAAACCATCTCTCCTAAATCCTTGGGAAGAAATTCTTGCATTTGCCAGGCAATTGCCTCACCTAATTCGGAAAATTCCAACTTGGGAATACTCAGAAGCTTTGTGTAAGTTGAGAACTCAGGAACGATAATTCCAACCACCTTTTCTTTAAGTTTGTACTTCTTCCAGAAAGTTTTTAGTGCCTCTATTAAAAAAGATTTGTCTTGGATTTGGTAATTTTTTATTAAGCCGGAAGGTAAATCCAAGGATGCGAACTTTTTAATCTTTTTCTTCCTAGAATTCAGTTCAAGGAGTAAAAGCTTATTTCTGGAAAAACATACTGAGATAAAGGTTTTATCAAACATGGCAGTATCTATTTTCAGCAAAGGCTGAAAATGGGTCATTCAATTACCCAAATTATTTCTCATTATGCCATGATGCTATACTTATTATCAATTACTCCAATGAGAAAACTGCCCGGAAGCTCTTTAAGCATTAAAGGCCAAACATTGATCGGGATACTTGTGGCCATGGCAATCTTTTCCATCCTGGCTCATGCTATATTCTTAATTGTAGGGTCTTCATATCAACTTGTTTCTTACAACCGAGCCAGAATTACAGCCAGACACCTGGCCCAAGAAAAAATTGAACTTATCAGAAACTTGCCTTATGATAATGCTGGAACTTCTGGCGGGATACCGGGAGGACCCCTCTTGCAAGAAGAAAATATTGTTAGAAACAAACTCAACTTTCTTATTAAAACAACCATTATTTATTACGACGATCCTTTCGATTATACTGCCCCATCCGATCTTCTGCCAACAGATTATAAAAGAATCAGGGTTGAAATATCCTGGGGGGGAATTGCGCCCTCCCGTAACAATCCTGTTGTAATGATCTCAGATATTGCCCCACGTGGAGTCGAAACAACTGCTGGGGGAGGCACTTTATCGATAGTTGTATTTAACGCCAATGGCGACCCAGTCCCCCAAGCTGATGTTTTAATTGCTGCTTCTTCAGCAACACCCGCAGTTAATTTAAGCTTAAAAACTGCCGATAATGGAAGAATTATTTTGCCTGGAGCGCCCGCTTGCTTCTCCTGCTATGAAATAACCGTCACAAAACCCCTCTACAGCACCGACCGAACTTATTCAACTTCAGAGGTCACAAATCCTAATAAGCCCCACCAAACTGTCATCGAAAGCGAGCTTACGGAAATCAGTTTTTCAATTGATAAAGTGTCCACCCTAAATATCTCATCTCACTACGATAGGGAAAATAACTTTTCTCCCTTCCCGAATTTTACTTTCCAACTTAAAGGAGATAAAACGATAGGAACAGATTCCGACTCCAACCCTGTTTATAAATTTGATCAAACTCTGATTACTAACGCTTCCGGAGACTTGACTCTTGAAAATATGGAATGGGATAGTTACAGAATTTTACTTCCTGAGGCAAGTCTTTATGTAATCTCGGGAACAAACCCTCTGCAACCAATCTCCCTTTTAGCTGACACTACTCTGAATTTTAGCTTTGCCCTAGCTAATCAAACAACCAACACTCTCCTTTTAACATTTCTAGATACGTCTGATAATCCTATCGCCAGTGCAACAGCTATTCTTTCCAATGGCGGTTTTGAACAAAGTAAGTTTAGTGGGGAAGTGCCAGATCCTGATTTTGGACAAGCCTTTTTTTCCGGACTTGCCGAACAAACTTATACATTAGAAGCAACTAAATCCGGTTTTATTGACTTTAATGGTAGTATCCCAGTCTCGGGACAGACAGAAGAAGAAATTACCCTTACACCTTAATAAACAACTTATGATCAGTAGAAAGAAAACTCCATCCGGATTCACCCTGATAGAAGTTCTAATTGTTACTGTTCTTACTGGCATGATCGGTATAGGAATTCTTTCCCTCGAAAAAATCATAACCGATGTTAGACTATCTTCCCTTAAAAACTACCTCAATGTCGAGGAGGCAAATAGCAATATAGCAACTTTGGTCAGAGAAATAAGAAACATCCGACCTGGGGATAATGCCGCCTATCCATTAGAGCGGGCTCAGGATCATGAATTAATCTTTTATTCTGACATAGATTATGATGGAAAAACAGAAAAGATAAGGTATTCACTTACAGGAGTGCAGTTCGTCAAGGGAATAATTGAGCCAACTGGTTTTCCTGCCACTTATCCTTCAGGAAGCGAAAAAGTCAAAGTTTTAACTGAAAATGTAAGAAATGCTTCTTCACCAATTTTTTATTATTACAATGGAGACTGGCCACAAGACACGGTTAATAATCCTCTTGCCACACCAGCTAGACTGTCTGACACGAAACTCATGAAAGTTTATTTAAGACTTAATACAAAAGAAGACGAGGAAAGTGACTTTATCTTAGAGTCATACGTTCAACTTAGGATGTTGAAGGAAAATCTTTAAAGTCTTTTGAAGATTACCAAACTTGAGTAAGTAATTCCCATGTTTTATGACCAAAATACTTTAATTTGTATTCTTTTAAAGAACACTTTTGGGCACATACCCATACTTTTAAAACTTGCAGATTCAAATAATATCGGTATAACATGAAAGAAAGCAAAATGAAATCCAGTATATTTAAAGGTAACATTACTCCTGCTCTTCTGGTTATCACAAGCGCTTTTTTAATTGTCATTTATGGACTTCTCTTCATACTTCTCTTGCAGTTAAATTACTCCCAAAGGCAGACAGTTTCTGAAAAATCTATTCATGTTTCCGAAGCAGGGGTAAACTACTACCGTTGGCACCTAGCCCACGATCCTGAGGATTTTAGCGATGGAACTGGTCAGCCAGGACCTTATGAACACGAATATTTTGATCCCCAGGGTAATGCTGTGGGAAAATTTAGTCTAGAGATTACTCCTCCTGAAGCAGGTTCCTCAATTGTAACCATCCGCTCAACTGGCTGGACTTACGAATATCCCAATCTAAGAAGAGTTGTCTCCGTTCAGTATGGTATTCCCTCCTTTGCAAAGTATTCATTTCTATCCAATGCCAGCAGCTGGTACGGGTCGGGAATTACCGTTAATGGACTTATCCATTCCAACAACGGCATACGCATGGATGGAACCAACACATCCCTGGTCACCAGTTACCAGGAAGAGTATATCTGCGGTAGTGAAACCGGTTGCTTACCTCCAACACCCAAACCCGGGGTCTGGGGAAGTGGAGGAGATCAGGGACTTTGGCAATTCCCCGCTTCCTGGATTGATTTTGACTCCATATCAGTTGACTTGACTAATATGAGAGATGCAGCCCAAACTGGAGGTCTTTATCTCGGGTCCTCAGGAAAAAGTGGCTACCACCTGATCTTTGCCAATGATGGCTCTTTCACTGTCAAGAAAGTGGAGTCAGTAAGTTCAATAAAAGGCTATAGTGTACCCGGAGAAGGATTGGGGTCAGAGGGGCAGGGAGGCTGCAGAAATCTTCCACAAGTAATTACAACTGAGGTCACTTTAGGAACTTACTCAATAACTGATACGCCAATTGTTTTTGTTGAGGATAATCTTTGGGTTGAAGGAACAATAAGAGGACGCATCACTGTAGCTGCAGCAACCTTTCCCATACAATCCAGTAATGTTGACGTTTGGATCCGAGGTAATTTAACCTATACCGCCTACGATGGAAGCGATGTCTTAGGGCTTGTGTCGCAAAATAATATTTTCTTCGCCCGAGACATTCCCAATGATTTTAAGGTTGATGCGGTTTTAATGGCTCAAAAAGGAAAAATCATCCGCCACCGCTATACCAATTCTCTATGTCGGACAAATGTTTACGGTTCTATCAAAAACAGCCTGACGATAAACGGAGCTTTAATTAACTATTACAAATCCTATTGGAACTATACTTCCTATCTGGGACTTATTTCAGGGTTTACCACCCGAACCGTCAATTACGATACTCATCTTCTTTACGCGCCCCCGCCTTACTTCCCAACTGCAGGGGAATACGAATTTATCTCCTGGAGGGAAGAGTAGTCTTTACTCCTCAGACTCACTGGCGCAAGTAGTATCATAAATCACTGTTCCTTCTTTTACCGTATCTTTACCAAGTTTACAGATATTTTCCTTATAGACTTTTTTCAAGTCACTTCCCAACTCGTCCTCGTCAAGCGAGGTTTCATCCTGAAAATAACCGCTTATAAAAAATTCTCCGCTATTTTGCTTAACGCTTGGAACAGCCTCTTCCTCTTCCTTTTTAACCCGAAAAATTAAACCCCTGATGAGAAGGATTAAAGAGATTGTCAGTAGACAAAAAGTCGATAACAAAAGTAAGGGGTGCTCGATTTTCCTTTCTTTCTCGGCTTCTGACATAATAACCACTAAATCCCTGATTCTAAACCTCCAACAATGCTATAGATTGGAGATATAAGAAGGATAACCATTCCACCAACAGCAATTCCGATGGTGAGCATAAGAAGAGGTTCAATTAGCGCTGTTGCCTTCTTCAAGGCATAATCCACCTCAAGTTCATAAAAAATGGCGAGTTCTTCCAGCACCAACTCTAAACTTCCTGTTTTTTCTCCTGTTCTTATTGTCTGAATTAAAGTCACAGGGAATGAGTGTTTTTGTTGAACTAAAATATCTGATAAAGATTTACCCTTAGCAACTCCGGAACTAAATTCCTTTGCCTGGCTTCTGAGACCCGGCTGCTTTAAAACATCTGAACAAACATCAAGCGCTGCCATAATAGGAACTCCGCTTTTTAACAAGGTAGAGAGAGTTCTTGCAAACCTGGCTGTGTCCAGCTGATCCATAACCTTATTAACAACAGGTAGTTTCAAAAGATAACTTAATATGATTTTTCTGGTTGGGCGGAGTAAAAAAAGCAAAATCACAAAAAATATAATCGAAAAAAATATCCCGAAGGTTAAGGCAAGATTTTCTCCAACACTTTTTCCTGCATTTAACATAAATTTTGTAACAGCCGGCATTTTTACATTAAGATCAAGAAAAACATCAGACATTTTTGGCAAGACAAATCCAAGCATGATAAAGGCGTTGCCAATCATGGCAACAACAATAACCGCAGGATATATCAAAGAGGATTTGACCTTTTGTGAAAGTTCGTGGCTGGCAAGAAGCTGCTTTGACAGATAATCAAATGATTTATCCAAAGTACCCGATTCCTCTCCGGCTTTAATCATGGTAAGAAAAACCGCATCAAAATCAATCTTGTATTTAGCCAGAACCGAGGAGAGCGTCTGTCCTTTCTCTATATGAAAAATGGCATCGAAAAGTATGTGTTTCAATTTAGCACTTTTAGTTTCCTGTTTGATTATATCCAACGCCTCAGGCAGGGGAAGACCGGCCCTGAGCATAGTTGCCAAGAAACGGCAGAAAGCAGCTTTCTCCGAAGTTGAAACCCCACCTCTAAAGAATGATCTTACCTTTGATTCAAAATTTTTAACAGTCAAAACCTGTAAATTCTCAATTTTTAATGCTACAACAACTTCTTTTTTATTCGAAGCCTGAACAACATCTTCAACTATTTTTCCCTCTTCATTTTTTGCTTTATAAGTGTATAAAGGCACTTTAGAAAATTAAAAATTAAGATTTCACTGCAGCTAATTTTCCCTAACCACTCTTAAAACTTCCTCGATTGTGGTCAAGCCTGATGAAACTTTATCTAAACCATCCTGAAGCATGATAATCATTCCATCTGAAACTGCCTGATTCTGTATGGCATCACTAGTTGCCCTTTGAGTAACCAAAGTTCTTATTTTTTCTCCAACATCTAAAATTTCAAAAATACCTATCCTTCCTGTGTAACCTTTTTGGTTGCACTCGTCGCACCCCTTTCCCTTGTAGAATCTTTGATCCTTTAAATCAACTCCCAAGTTCTTTGATAACTTTTTCCGAACAACCTCATCCGGTGTGTATTTACTAATACAAGAATTACAAATCTTTCTAACTAACCTCTGAGCAATAACCACATTCAAGGTCGATGCCAATAAAAAATCCTCTACTCCCATATCTATAAAACGGGGAATTGCTCCTGCAGCTGTATTTGTGTGAAGCGTTGATAAAACTAAATGGCCGGTAAGGGCGGCATGAATTGCAATCTCCGCAGTTTCCTTGTCTCTAATCTCACCCACCATAATTATATCTGGGTCATGTCTCATAAGAGCCCTCAGTCCTATGGAAAATTCCAATCCTGTTTTGGGATTAACTTGAATTTGGCTAACTCTGTTAATTCCGTATTCAATAGGATCCTCTATAGTACAGATTTTAACCTCAACAGTATTTAAGATGTTTAAAACCGAGTATAAGGTTGTTGTTTTACCCGATCCAGTAGGTCCAGTAACCAGAATCATTCCGTGAGGCTTGGTCATATTCGACCTGACTATTTGAAGGTCTTTTCCTATTATCCCCAACTCTTCAAGGCTAAGAGGTCTTTGTGCCTCCCTTAAAATACGCATTACCACATTCTCCCCATAGAATCCAGGGATAATCGATATTCGAAATGATACAACATCCTCATCTACACTAAACTTGTATCTTCCGTCTTGAGGAATTCTATGCTCATCAATTTTAAGATTTGATAATATTTTTATTCTGGCAACCAATGCTACCTCAATTCCACGTTTTAGCTTTAAAATATCTCTTAATATTCCATCTATTCTGAAGCGAATTACAACTTCCTCTAATTGTATTTCGATATGAATATCTGAAGCTCTTTCAGAAACAGCGTAACTCAAAATTGTATCTAGAATTTTAACAATTGGAACTTCTTCTGCTGCTTTGGCCAAATCCTCTTCCGCCTCAGATTTAGCTTTTTTAAGGTTTTCTGAAATTATTTTTTCGAAATCTTCCTTAATGCTTCTCTTGTACTGACCTAAGGCTTTATTTAATTCTTCTCTACTGGCATAATAGGGAAAAACTTCCAGGCCAGTATGCCTCTTGGCAAACTCGATCGCCTCAAAATCCTCTGGGTTCTCCATGGCCAGTTTAAGCTTATCTCTCTCTTCGGCAAAAGGGATAATTCTATAATACCTCCTGAGGAATATTTACGTGAGTGACATTTGCATAAGGGACTTTAAAATAATCAGAAATGAGTTTTGCAACCGTGTCTTCATTGATATACCCTTGGAAAACTAAAACATCAACAACCTCTTTATCCAATTCCAAAGCTACCTTAGCAGCTTCGTCGAAATCTTTTTCCGGAACGAACCCGGACCCAACAATTATCTTTTTAAGTACGACAGGTAAAATCTTCATAAAATTAGTTTACAACATCTAACTTACTTTAGTAAAAACTCCCCCAATGTCCTCAACCACAAAAACAGAAATCCGATAATTCTGAAGAAATTTGCAATTTTCTACTTCTTTATCTTCTCGTACCAGTCGTTAAGTAACTTTCCTACTAAGTCCTTTGCACCCAATCCGAAAGATAGTCCGACAACCAAAACAATTGTATAAGTTAAACCTTGGAAAAAGGTAGTAATTAAGGCTCTAGCAATCTGCAACTGCTCCAGTGCGGCAAAAAAACTAACAACCAAAATAATCCATCTAGACAGCTTCCCAAGAGGTTTGGCAACTTCATGATCAACCGATGTCAATGCTCCTCGAACAATATTGTCAACTAATCTGGCGACAAAATAACCAGCTCCGATAATTAAGGCCGCGGCAATGATATTGGGAATGTAGGAAAGTACATCAACCAAAACTTTCGAAACTACGTTCAACCCCAAAATGTCAACAACACTCAAAAAGAAAACTAAAATTATCAACCACTCAAAGATACTCCCCACTACCTCTGTTAAATTCATCTTGATTCCTGCTTTTTCCAAATATTTATCAACTCCTCCTGATTTGGAAAGTTTTTCCAATTTGGCTGCTCTCAAAACTTCGATCACTAGGCGCTTTGCCCAAAAAGAAAGTACTAAACCTATGGTAAATATTACTATCGCACCTATGACTATCGGAAGAATATTTAAAAATGCGCCCCAAACTCTCGCCCAGGAAGCAGTTAAAGCAGACTGCCATGAAGATAGTACATACATTTATTCCTCACCCCCTTCCTCTTACTTAACAGTAAATCCAAGTACCCAAGTTCCAGATGATGTTTTTGAGTCCAAAACCCAAATAATTCTTTAGTTTATTTTTGACTATTTTGTCCGAAAATACAAGTAACAACCTTCCCGATTACAATTTTCTTTCTTTGCAACTAAAAAAGCTCGCTTGGTAGCGAGCTTTTTTAAACTCTGGAAGCTAGTAAGCCAGGTTCTGTTCCTCGACAGTCATCTATCTTAGCCCTCAATCTTAGAGCGCTCGAGTCAGACTCGATCGGGAAGGCATCCTTATGGCGCTCTTTTCAGAGGTTGCAGCGGGGAGGATTGCCCGTTTCACTCTTTCTGTTTTCTTTAGAAAAACAAAAGACTCGTCTCTGTTGCTCTCGCGTCCCGTTACTTCGAGATACGTGTTCATCGTCTTTCGAATCAGAACCACTAGTCGTTACCGATCACGGCTTACGCCGCGCACCCTGCCTTCTGCTGCCTGGACTTTCCTCCACGTACCGTACGGTACCTGGCGACTGTCCTTCTTCCAGAGCAATATTTTAGCAAAAAAGATGGCATTTTTCAACCTGAGAAGCTATCTTAAGATCTTGACTCAAAATAATATTTGGTAAGCACGCCTAACATAATAAAGGTAGGAACTGATATTACAAGACCGATCACCCCTGCCAACCTGAATCCAATTGCAAGAGAAAGAAGAGTTGCTATTGGGTTAACCCCTGCTTGCTTTTGCATAATTTTTGGAACTAATACGTAATTTTCCACTTGCTGTACCAAGAAGGTGAGCGAGGCAACTGCAATGCCCAAAATGAATGAGGTTCCGAAACCAATAAAAACTGCTGGAATTGCTGCTATTATAGGACCAATATAGGGAACTATCTCCAAAAATCCTGCCAAAATAGCCAATGGTAGAGCAAAGGGAACTCCTAAAAGCGTTAAACCAAAATAGTTCAAAGCTCCCACCACTAACATAAGAGTAAACTGACCTCTAGCCCAATTACCAAGTCGTACTTCCAATAAATCAATAACCTTCCCTAATTCTCTATTCCTTTTTTCTCCCAGAAAAGTCTCTAACTGCTTATCTAAATTCTCCCTGTCCGAAAGTAAATAGAAAGCAAAAACCAAAACTGCAACAACTGCTAAAAGATTTGAAAAGATGGAAAGGGTAAATTTAGCAATCCTTCCCGGAACTCCTCCTATTTGAGAAATTAATTGCTCAACTATTTGATCGCTAAAAAAAGCTGAAATTCCCAAGTTTTTCAAAAATCGAGGTAAGTTATTAATAAATTCTGAAGTTTGATCAATTAAAGGAGGTATAATTGCTGCAATGGTTACACTGAAAAGCAGCAAAAGTAAAGTATAAACAATTAAAACCGAAATCGATCTTGGAATTTTATGTTTTGAAAGATTTGTAATTAAGGGATTTAAAATCGCCGTAATCAGAAGGGCCAAAAAAAACTCCAAAATAACTTGTCTGACAATATAAATAAGCCATAAAGAAATAAGAAAAAAAACAGAAAAAATAATCGTTTTATGGGAAATTTCTATCTTTTTCGGCATGAAATTTTTAATTTCGGATACTCCCATTATGCCATTTTTTAACCAATATTTCTACTCTTCCCTGCCAATTGACTTTCATTATATCAAACTAATTTATCCTTTTATCAAAGAATTTTTTCTGTGCAATTAATCCCATAAATAGTAAATCCTCATTTTTCATTTTTCTGCCTTCCAATTTCTTACCCCTATTCTTCAATTTCCATTTCGCTACCTCAATTGCTCGAATTAACCTGCGTGGGTCTTTCCTATCCGAAATTTTTAGAGAGTATGCTTTTCCAGGATCAAATATTTTCAGAATTTCAAAAAGTTGGACAATTTCTTTAGATTCCAAAAATTTTCTTAGCTTCTTATCTTGGGGAATTGAGCCGGTAGGAATCCCATCAACAACCCCCCTGATATAAAACCCGGTTCCACCAACCAAAATGGGGAGTTTTTTTCACCCTGAAATATTATTAATTATATCTTTTGCAATCTCGACATACTGTCCAACACTAAACCCTTCCTTCGGATCAGTCAAATCGTATCTTTACACTCTCATACTTTCTATTTCTTAGCAACAACCCAGTCTATTGTTTAATATTTTACATTTGACATTGTCCGGTAAATCCTTGCCGGTCCCGATATCCATCCTTCTGTAAACTTGCCTCGAATCCGCTGAAATGATCTCACCATTAAACACTTTAGCTAAATAGACTACAAGGTCAGTTTTCCTGGCTGCAGTCGGTCCACAAATTATTAAAAGTTTATGCCTCATATACCCCTGCAAAGGCTATTTTATCCAGTCCGCAAAGAAAAATCAGTTGAAAATCCAAAAGTTCCTTTCGATATTTCAACTTGAGGCACTTGTATACTTCTTTAGTGCAAAGTTCCAAAATCTTAAAGAAACAAAAAAAGTTAAAACAGCTGATGTCAAAGACAAAAAGACCCCCTGAAGACTTACCAATCCCATTAACGCTTTTGCAGGAAGTGAAACCATTATAGCCACGGGAAAGATAAAGGTTAAAATACCCCTTAGGGGTTCCCTGTATATGTCGATAGGTAGCTTTCCCAAAGCCACCAAGTCACGATAAATCATGATGCTATGGTCGATCTCTAAAGTTAATATTCCCAAAGCAAGAACTGCAATATGGAAAGCTAGTGCAACTAAAAATCCATCGAAAAAAAGTAGAATATAAAGGAAAATTTGTAAATAACTTGGCTGAAACAAATTTCCCACATAACAAACGGCAAAAAGAAGTGGTGGAATAGTTATAAAATCAATAACATCAGCCCCACCCATTAAGACCCTAAAAAGGGTGCTTACGGGTTTAGTTAAAACAAGATCAAGATCTCCCGTCACAACCAAAGACCTAAACCTATAAACTTCCCTGAATAAAAATTGGCTTAAAATATCAATCAGACTGAAAGTCAAAAAGAAAAATACCACCTGCTCTTTCGTATACCCAGAAAGACCCTTGGCTCCAAGCACCAGAAAATAGATAAAAGCAGTGAAAAATGAAAACCTTAAGATCTTACCCAACAAAAACAAAAATAAGATTTTCTTCCTTGAAAGTACAGTCATGAAAGAGTTCTTAGACATCAAAATCCAAATTCTGAAATAATAAAATAATCTTTTACAGAAAGAAAGCACAAAAGACACCTTAAGCTTTTGAGGCTGAGGAAGTTTCAGTGAACGCAACAACTTCCCCAACCAATGCCTGACAACTGATAATTGATTAACTAACTTATCTGCCATAAGCTTCATAAACTTTCAATCCCTTGCGCCAAACAAGAGTCATAATAAAATACAAAACTAGAATCCATAATCCTGAAATCAATATTCCCTTGACCGCTGCAGAATCTAATATTTTTCCCAAGTAAACTTGCATCGGGAAAAAAACCATATAGGGAAAAGGTGTATAGTTTACTATCCTCTGTAAAAAGTGAGGTAAAATATCTAAGGGAAATAAAGCACCGGACATAAATTCAACGGATATTATACTGATCAAAAAATGGGCTCCCCATCCAGCTTCTGGCATCCAAAAGGTAATAGCACTCACTATGAAAAGTAAAAGGGAAAAAAGAGAAAAAGCCAGAATAAGTGAAAGCAAAAAGAAAATTAGAAGGATAGGATCAGTCTGGATAAAAAAGGAGGGTTTGAGAATTAAAAATAAAAAGAGCGTTTCGAAAAAGGCAAAAGACAAATTAAGTGACTTGCTTGATAAATCTCGTGTAATCCAATATTTAAAGTAACTGACAGGTTTTACCAGGTAATTACTAAGTTCTCCTCTTGAAATCTCGCCTGCAACATCCATCGATTTTGAGGAAAAAACAAAGGATTTAACAATTATCAAACCCAAAACATAAGTCAAAATTCCTTCTCTATTATATCCGAAAACAACTCTTCCTGGATCCTTAAAAACCGCATCCCAAAGAAAAAAGACTAGAAAAATCTGCAAGACATTTCTGACCCTCCACATTATAAAATTTATCCTATAAGCAAATTCTTGCTGGAAAGAAATATTAAAAATAGATAAATATTTCTTCATACAAATATACCCATACTTGAAACACGTCAGACGTGTTAAACAGGTACTCTAGTGCCTCACCTTCTTTATTTTCTCTCCTCTAAAAACCCTTCTAATAATATCTTCTATTGCTTCTTCTTCAATTGTTAGATCGGCGATTGGAAAATTTTGCAAAAGCTCGGCTGCCGCAACTGCCGAGGCTTCCCGGGGAACAGAAATAATCGCCTGAGGAAAATCGAAACGCTTTAATTTACCTACACCTTCAAGTTTCCTAACATCTACCTCCTTAGAAAAATAAACTTTAATAATTTTTTCTTTGGCAAACTCGCCAACCAAGTCAGTCAACTTTCCATCGAAAATAATTCCTCCCTTATCAATAACAATAATCCTCTTAGTAAGATCAATTAAATCACGCATATTATGAGATGTGAGGATTATCGTCGCTTTATAGCGCTTATTGTAATCAAAAATAAAATCTCGGATTTTTTGTTGAGCGACAACATCCAAACCTATTGTCGGCTCATCTAAAAATAAAACCGAAGGATGGTGAAGAAGAGACGCCACAAGTTCAAGTCTCATCCTTTGACCCAGGGAAAGTTTTCTCACCTGTATATTCAGAAGTTTTCTAACTTGCAAAAGTTCGATCAGTTCAGATAAATTCTCCTTGTATTTATTCTTGGGTATTTCATAAATTGCCCGATTAAGTTCAAAGGTTTCCTGGGCTGGTAAATCCCACCAAAGCTGGTTTTTCTGGCCCATAACCAAAGCAATCTTTTTCAAAAACTCAGGTTTCTTATCCCAAGGATCAAACCCCAAAACCTGAACGAAACCGGCGGTCGGGTAGAGAAGACCGGAAAGCACCTTCAAGGCTGTAGTCTTTCCAGCACCGTTCGGACCTATAAATCCAACCAGCTCACCTTCCCTTAAACTAAAGGATGCATTTTTCAAAGCTCTAACCACCTTCTTTTTAGCTGAGACTAAAGAACTGATACTCCCTAAAAACCCCTCTTTTTTCTCAATAACCTCAAAATTTTTACTCAAATGTTCAACCAGAATAGCTTTTTCTGAAGATTCATCCATTAACTTAAAGTATAACACCTGCCTCATTGGAATTCTAAATTTAACCAATACTACCTGCTTTGGGTTTTGAAGGTGTTAGGAATTCAAATTTTTTGATTTTGTTAACGGCTGACTTGTCTTTTGAGTTTTTTTCCTGGAGTGAATTTAGGAGACCTGTGCCTTTTTATCCTTACCATCTTATCTGTTTTGGGGATTTTAACGGTTTTACCCTCCATCCAAATAGTCCTAAATGTTCCAAAACCTGATAAAACCACTTTTTCTCCTTTAGAAAGGGTTCTACCAATTTCATCTAACAAAACATCAACCGCCTCAACTGCTGCCTTTTTGGTTAAATGCGCTTTCCTTGCCAAAACATCAATTATTTGCCTTTTGGTCATATCTAGTTTGAAAGAATAGAACAAAAGATAAAACTTGTCAAGACCTCGGGGCTTCCCTCACTGAGTCAGGCGCTTGTTGGCTACCAGATTCAGGTGTTTGTTCTAAAGGTTCTTTCTCATATACAATTATATACCCATCTATATTGAGCTCAGCCGCCCGATCATCTTCGGTAGTAAAATAGGCAGTTGCTTTCCTCACTCTACCCAAACCATGCACTCTAACGAGTTTTTCAGGCATTTATCTCACCCCCTTTCATAAAAAAAAGAGCCTTGCGGCTCTTTTTTAAAACAAATCCTCCAAAGAAAGGAGGTTATTAATAACAAAAATTTTCCTTTTCTTTGCATTAAAATTTCCAGAGATGTCTCTGGAAATTTAGATTACCAATTATCTAACTTAACTGTCAACACAAACATTACCCAAATAATTAACGGTGTTATCTTGCCGCGGTTGTATCAACCACTCTTACTTCCCGAATTGCAGTAACTTTTATCTGTCCTGCATACTCTGCTTCTTTTTCCAATCTTTGGGCAATATTATGAGCCAGAATCGTTAAAGCATCATCATCTATCTCTTCCGGCTTGACAACAACTCTGACATCTCGTCCTGCCTGAAATGCATAAACAGTTTCCACTCCTGGAAAATTTTTGGCAATTTCTTCGATCTTTGCCATCCTCTTAACATAATCTTCGTGCGGCTCGTAGCGAGCACCCGGCCGAGATCCGGAAATTGCGTCAGCAATCCAGACAATTACAGATTCAATTGATGAAAAAGGCTTGTCTTCATGATGTTCGGAAACAGAAGCGACAACTTCTTTTGCAAATCCGTGTTTCTTAAGAACAGAAACTCCGACTTCAACATGTGTCCCCTCTTCATCAGTGACCACCTTTCCAATATCATGAAGAAGACAGCCTGCCCGAACCACCTCAACATTGACTCCAATCTCATTGGCTATAGAAACTCCAATTTTTGTCTCTTCAATTGTATGAAGTGCTAAGTTTTGACCATATGAAGTTCTAAATTTGTACCTGCCGATGAGCTTTAACACCTCTGTGGATAAATTATAAACCCCACATTCTTCGGAAATTTTCTTTCCTTCTTCCAGAAGAATTTCTTCCATTTGAGCCTTTGTCTGTCTTACAACCTCCTCAATTCTTGAGGGTTGTATACGAGTGTCTTTAATTAGAATTTGAAGGGAGCGTTTTGCAATTTCGCGTCTGACTGAATCGAAAGAAGAAAGTCTTATTACATTTGTCTCGTCGAGTTCTAACTCGACACCTGTTTCTTTTTCGAAACTTCTTATATTTCTTCCCTCGCGCCCGATAATTCTTCCCTTAACTTCCTCATTGGGCACTTCAATTGAAGAAACAGCATATTCAGCCACATATGAAGTAGCACCATGTTTCATTGCATCTGATAAAATCTCCTGGGCTTTTTCTTTGGCCTCCTGTTTTACTCTTTCTTCGGCGTTTCGAATTTTTTTAGCGATTTCGGCTTTTAAATCTTTTTGGATCTCTTCTAGAAGCAATCTTTTTGCCTCCTCCAGGGACATTTTAGAAACTTCTTCAAGTTTCTCTTTAAGTTCTTCCTCGAACCTTCTTAATTTCTGCTCTCTCTTTTCAAGTTGTCGTCTTTGTTCCTTTAAATCTTCAACCAATGCTTTAAAATCATTTATCTTTACCATAAATCCACATTAAAGAAAATAAAGCAAAGGAGTCTTACGCGTCTCAAATAAACGCTAAAGTCGTAGAAGAAACACTATTCGGGGTTCCTCTCAACATTTTTCCTTTGCTCCAAGAATATTTTAACTTTTATTGACAGACATTTTCAAGTTTCAAAATTAAGTACCCCTTTCTCTGATATACCCGCCCCATAGATACCCACAGCTAAAGCCGTGGTTTTCTTGAACTTAGAACATATTATTATTCAAAATTCATCCAAAGATTTTTTTATAACTTCCCACTTAAACCCTCTTCTTAGTAAAAACTCAGTCATCTTTCTTCGGGCATTAAATTCGTCTAGCTTTTCCCATTTGTATTTATTTTTTTCAACTAATTTTTGGGCTGCCTTTTCTTCACCAACATTCATCTCTGACAAAAGCTCATCGATTATCTGCCTTCCTATACCCTTAAACCCAAGCTCCGATCTTAAAGCTTTAATACTCCTGGGACGAAAAGTCGTCCGTTGATCAATCCACCAAACAGCGAATTTTCTATCATCCAAAAAACCCAAGCGCTTTAATCGATTAAATAACTCTTTATGAAGACTTTGGTGAGCTTTATGTCTTTTTAACCAAAACTTGTACTCCTTTTCACTTCTTGGACGAAGTGATGCGAACTTCAAAAGTTTATTATACACTTTTTGAAATTCTGCCTGATTGACGATTTTCTCAATTTCTTCTTCGGTCAGTTCCCTTCCGACTTTCAATCCGAACCTCAGATAATTCTCCAAATCAAGTCCAAAACCAAACTTACCATCGAAATAAATACTGACTCGCTTTTTATCTGCCTGCGCAGACAGATTTTTTTGAGGTTTTATCGAAGTTATTATAGACACTTGAATAAACTCACTATTTCTCTGCTTCTCCAATTTCTTTAGGCATTTTCTTTCCGGATGCCACCATCTCTCGAATTCTTCTCTCCAACTCCTCTGTCAATTTTTTATCCTCACCGATTTTCATTTTCGCCCCCTCTCTTCCCTGACCCAAAACTTGCCCGTCATAACTAAAAAAGGATCCCTTTTTAATAATTAGTGAAAGATCAACAGCAACGTCCAAAAGCCCCCCAAATTTACTAATCCCTTCCTCATTCATAATATCAAATTCAGCAACCCGCAAAGGGGGAGCAACTTTATTCTTAACAACACGAGCCCTGTGCCTTGAACCAATTACTAAATCACCATCTTTAAGTACTTCGATTCGTCGAACATCGATTCTTACTGAGGCATAGAATTTTAAAGCCAATCCTCCTGGAGTTGTTTCCGGATTACCAAACATTACTCCAATTTTTTGCCTCATCTGGTTGGTAAAAATAAGAATGGTTTTTGATTTAGAAATTGCACCTGTTAGTTTTCTTAACGCCTGGCTCATTAGACGCGCCTGCAGACCAATAACCGCATCACCCATTTCTCCTTCAAGTTCAGCTCTGGGAACAAGTGCTGCAACCGAATCAACAACAATAACATCAATTGCTCCTGACCGAATCAAGGTCTCCGTAATTTCTAAAGCCTGCTCGCCTGTGTCTGGTTGAGATAGTAAAAGATCATCCAAATTGACTCCAATTATCCCTGCTCTTTCAGGATCAAGCGCATGCTCTGCATCAACGAAAGCGCATTGACCACCTTTTTTCTGCGCCTCTGCAATAATATGAAGAGCCAAAGTTGTTTTTCCAGATGCTTCAGGCCCGTAAATTTCGACAATCCGACCCCGAGGAAGGCCACCAACACCCAGGGCAAGATCAAGAGCAATTGATCCTGTGGGAATAACTTCGACCTTAAATTTCTCATCAATTTTCTCACCCAGACGCATTATTGAACCATGTCCATATTGCTTTTCGATCTGCTCCATTGCCAATTTTATTGCTTGAAGTTTTTGTGAAGAGTCCTTATGTACTTGGGGTTTTACAAGTTCCTTCTTCTTCTTCGGCATTTGTGCAATTATTATCACACCATTAACCAAAATACAATAAGAAAATCATGTTGTATAATTTCAAAGGTGACCGAAAAACTAAAATTGACGATAGAACTGGTACCAGCTTCTTCTTGGTATAACAATTTAAGAAGTTTATTAAAAAAAGAAATGTGGGATAATCTGAGAAAAACTGTTTACGCTAAGTGCAACTATAAGTGCGCGATATGTAACTCCAAGGGAAAACTTCACTGCCATGAAATTTGGAAATATAACGATAAAAAACATATACAAAAATTAGTTGATTTAGTTGCCCTTTGTACGAAATGCCATTGGATAAAACACATCGGCCTTGCTGGAATTCACACCAGCCAAGAAAGATTAAGTTTTGAAAAACTAGTTAAGCATTTTATGAAGGTAAATGACTGCGACCGGACAACATTTGAAAAACACAAAAGTGAAGCCTTTAAAAAATGGGAAGAAAGGTCGAGATACGAGTGGACAATGGATCTATCGGTGTACAAAAACATAGAAAAACATAGAACTCTAGGGAATGGAGATTAAGCGGGAAAGCGATATCTTGTTATGACAAAAGCACCAGAGAACATAAGACCGAGAACAGGTGCTATAGAGACAATGCTACAAAGAAGTGCTCCATCCGAGATGGTTAGTAAGAAGAGTGGTAAAATTCGTGTTATTTATCTTTTTTTTTCGAAAAAGTCACTGATTGCTTGGGATTATTGTAACGATAATATTCTTGAATTGTCTCATTTTTAACCTCATTTACATATTTGTCTTCTAACTGCAATTTGAACAACTGGACGCGGAGAAAATCTGGAATTTTATCAATCATAAATCTAACTTTATCTTTTAATCTGTCCATTCCCTCTGTGGCAAGAAGTTTGGGCCAAATTGAAGTAAAAAAAGCAAAGGTATCTGCTGCAACCAAGTAATTAAGTTCTGGATCATTGAGTTCTTCTACTTCTTTACCTGTGTCATCGTGATGCAGAATCAGAAACTCTACGCGCCCAAGTGTTTCATTATTGATTTCTATTTCATTTAAACATGGGATTATGTAGTTGACACTACGTTTAGCATGATCTTTTTTGTGCTGAAGGTAAGCTTTACTTTTTCTGTCACCTTTAAAACCTCCCCCTTTTTTTGGGGTAACTACGCGGTCAATATCATGAAATAAAGCAGCAAGTTGTAAAGCAAGAGTAGCTTTATTATTTAATTTTTCAACCCATGCGAGAACATCAAGGGCATGAGCTTTCTCTCCATCAACACCCTGCATAATGTATTTGTCGTATTGCCAATGCTTGTCACAAATATTTTGCAGAAGTTTTTTAGCCTCATCCAGGTTAGTAAACATACACTTATTATAAAACACTATTGTTTTAGTCTCTCAGGTTATAACACACTTATCTGTCTTACACTCTTACCTTACACCCTACGGGTGAACTAGCTTCACACCTTCCACTTTTTCTTCCTCTTACTGGCTGAGCGTACAGGTTTCAACCCTTTCTATCATTATAACTGATGTCTCACCCCGAGGCTAAATGAGACAAATGAGACACTATATAAGAAGTGTCTCAAAAACCTAATGATACAGTTTGATATAATAGAGCCCATGAAGATGACTACATGTACTTTTTGTGGTGGAATTGCCGATACTCGAGAACATATTCCAGCAAAGCAATTTTTTAAGGGGGTTCCAGATAAAAACCTCATCACTGTTCCATCCTGTAGTGCGTGTAACAAAGGTTTCCAGAAGGATGAAGATTTCTTCCGACAATTCTATGTTTCTATGCTGCTAGATAGATCTCCTCAAGCTATGCAGCTTATGAATAACGAAATCTCGCGATCGATAACCAGAACCCCCGCACTCGGACTTCAAATGTTCGGTCAGATGAAGATGGTTCACGCTTATACGAGGGCAGGGATCTATTTGGGCCGGAAAACCATGTATCACGTAAGTAATTCGGATAGGAGCAGAATAGATAGAATTGTTAAGAAAATTATTGAGGGTTTGTTTCTCCATGAATTCGGGGAGCAATTACCAAAAAACTGGCTCATAAAAATCATATGGATCACTCCTAAAGTTGAAAAGGAGCAAAAACTGACGGATATGGCGAGAACTCTCAGATGGAATGTGATTAAAGAAGACACCTTCGCTTATGGGGTTAACTTTGTTCCTGAGACTTTTCAATCAGTATGGATTTTGGATTTTTTCAAGATACCACTCTTTTACGTCTTGGTTTTGGATAAAAAGACAGCTAAAGAAGAGTAGATTACGATACTGCAAGCAATTCTTTGGATATTCTAATGATGTGGAAGCAACATTCCCCAATTTGATTCAGAGCTGCTTTCTTATCTTTATTCTTAAATCTATAGAACGGTATTTGTATCGTAACATGGCTCCAATTTGCAAACTATTATGAGTCATTAAAAGGGGAGCAGGTCAGAAGATGATATCTTAAGAGCTTTTGCAACCGTGTGGTTAAGGGAGGGTAGGAAGTTAAAGTTGGGAACAAAAACCGCTACCAAAAAAATTAGTAAAGTTCCAGACAAAACATTAATGTAGGATTCGTCTTCCATTGGGCAGGTATGTGTTATAGCTAATGATAACAAGTAGTGAAAATATTTTGCAAGGGGTAAATCGAGTAAATTTTTTATTTTTGGGATTTTTAAAGAATTAACTCCAATAGGAATTAGACAGGTAATAAAATACCGATAAGACGGTTAAAATAAATAAGATTTGATGAGCAATTATTATTTTTTTGTGAAACCTAGCGAGACTCTCTAAAGTAAATGTTACTAAAGACGAAAGTACATAGGCTGTAACGATCGAAATAAGAAATCCAGATAGCGGGTTCTCGGAAAGTTCAAACTGCACATCGGTTAGGAAGATGATGTTCGCTTGAATTAGAATAAAGACAAAGAGTTGGACGAAAGATATTGCAATAAGGATCGCGACTTTAGTTAGTTTTGACATTTTCATTATAACTCAAATTAGGAATATTTCTACTAAAAAACGAGCCATGCTTTAATTATAATATAAAAAGTATTATGAAAAACAATATACAAATAAGAAAAGCAAAAACAAAAGATATTCGGGCTATTACCAAATTACATAAAAAAATCGTAAGTGAGGTAAATTCTGCATTTTATAGTCCCGAAGTAATAAAAGAATGGCTAAATAAAATATCAGAAGGAAATGTAAATCACCAGTTTCAGAATTCAGTTTGGATAGTTGCTGAAATTGACAGCAAGATAATTGGGTTTGGACAATATTCGGTAAAAGATAGACAAATTTATCAAATTAATGTTGATCCAAAATATCTTAATCAGAATATAGGGAAAAGATTGTATGAATATATTGAGAATGGCTTCAAGAATAACGAGATTGGAAAAATTAACCTGAATTCAACCTTAAACGCAGTAGGATTTTACCAGAAATTAGGATTTGAGATTGTCCAAGAGATAAATTTCAAACTCTCAAGACAATCTCTAAAAATGATAAAAATGGAAAAATCCCTACGCAAAGATTGCCAAGTTGTACTTGGTCGAGATATACGAAAAAGCTTGTCCTGAGCAAAGTCGAAGGATTAGAACCGAATTTCGACAATTTTAGCTCGCCCCACTCCGCTCGCTTTTGTCAGCGCGGCGCCCCCACCCGCCGCGCCTCCGTTATTTTTTGCGCGCGCAATTTTCTCGCCCTTCGGGCGAGTAGGGAAATATTTTATAGTTTTCCTTGCCCCACCCGCCCGTGCGCGGAAAACGATTTTATCTCCCTTATCGTAGTAAATATGAGGAGTTTCTTTAAATTTAGTTTTTCAGAAGTAGCCCATCTTCGATCGAACCTATAATCTTGAGCACTATTTCATTTAATCCTTTTTCTTCCAGAGACTCAGGTAAAGAATCGATAATATTCATTATTGAAACTCTTCTAAACTCTTTTACCATATTTTTAATTTGCAACTCTGGATATAAAGCAAAAATTAGACCCTCGATAGTTTCAAAACCTTTAAAGTACCTAACAATACTTACAGGAACTTTGAAACCATTCCTCTGAAGTAGGTTTAATGACTCAACCAATATTGGGCCGGATTCTTTTTGTTGCTCTAAATAGGTCTTAGCGCCAAAAGTGTCTGTAATCTTTTTGACTAACAAATCATATTCACTTTTAACTGCGTTTAGGTTGTCTGAAGAAAAAACACCACATAAAGTGATAAGTGTATTAAAAGATTCAGTGGAATTTCCAGTCATCATAGAACGCAAATATTTTAATATCAAAACCCTTTCTCTCTTTGAGAGTGTCCCCATTATTCCAAAGTCAATAAACACCAACTCCTTGTCTCTGGTAAAAATTATGTTTGCCGGATGAGGATCAGCATGAAAAAATCCATGAATGTGAGACATTTCCAATGTATTTCTAATCAAGTGTCCGACAATCTCTTTTCCATTAAACCCTAACAGTTCCAGGTCTTTTAAAATTGCCGAATTTTTCTCTTTCTTGGATCGAATAATATGACTGAGATTAAATCCATCAATATATTCCATTGTCAGCACTTTGGGAGTTGAAAACCTTCGATATACTTTTGGCCCTCGTATGCCATCTTTAACAAGTTTTTCTACCTCGTTAAACTTTTCGATATTTGCGGCCTCTAATTCGTAGTTAAGCTCGTCTTTTGTCCACGAAGCAAACTCTTCTACAATATTACTGAGTTTGTTGGAAGGTCTAAATAAGATATCAACCAACCATGCTATTTTTCGAAGAATTGATAAATCAGACTCGACAAGTTTTTTTGCATTTGGCCTTTGCACTTTTACTGCGACTAAAGTTCCATTTTTCAGTGTTGCTTTATGAACTTGAGCAAAAGAGGCGGAGGCAACAGGAGTTGAATCGAATTCATTGAACAACTCGTCAGTATTAGATCCCAGCTCTTGACGGATAACGTCCTCGACTTGGGATTTAGGGAATGATGGTACCTCGTCAAGCAGTTTATAGAGTTCATTACAGTAAATATCAGGAATAACATCGGGCCTAAGAGCCAACATTTGACCCAGTTTAATAAACACCGATCCAAGTTTTTCTAACGATTCTCGCAGAAGGACCGTTTTCTTGGAAGTGTTACCATTTTTTCTAAGCCGTACGAAGATAGCCCAACCCAAGGGCAAGGAGACAGAAAAAATCTCTCCAAGCCGAATAAAACGGCTGATTATGTTTTTCATAGTCTAATTTTATACCTTTGGGTTATCTTTCTGCTCGGGCTTTTCATTTTTGCAATCTTCACAAACAATAATTTTTTGAGAAGACTTTTCAAAAAACCCAATAGACGCTTGTGCACCAGCTTTTAGTTTTTTGTTACAAAGGTCACAAGTAGTATCTTTATTCAGAATTAGCGACTGATACCCGATTATTGAATCTTCACCTTTATCGAGATAATTTCTGAGTTTGTTATCGATCGCATCCCAAACATCTCCATGAATCTCCAGATAATCCTCCACGAGATTTCTTATGAGATTTGATGTACTAACACGATGTTTTCTCGCTTTGGTAGATACTTTCTCGAAAAGTTCCCTTGAAACACGAGTGTGTAATACTTTTTCTTGTTTTTTGTCTTGCATAAAAATTCACCTCCCTTCAATCACAATGTATACATTGTATCACAATACTAGGTGTTGTCAATGGTTCTATTTTGTTGGTATATTTAAGATGGACTCAGTTTTTAGCGGAATGTGTTTTTTAATGGCGCATTCGGACAGTTGGAACACA
>Ga0209542_10004416_pt1 | contig 28952 bp, 28 predicted proteins | sample RifCSPhighO2_01_FD_184028 | JGI IMG/M metagenome (GOLD analysis project Ga0209542, IMG submission 184028) | Soil microbial communities from Rifle, Colorado - Rifle CSP2_plank highO2_0.1 (SPAdes) (version 2) | ecosystem: Environmental > Terrestrial > Deep subsurface > Rock core/Sediment ...
GCGCCGTGAAATAGAGGTTTAAAAGTCTCCAAGCGATTTTTGTTTTTTCTCATCGGAATTTAAAATAATTTTTCCATAAACTCCATCAAAGCCAGGATGAATAGAAAGCCTATTTTCTCTATTTTTTAAAATAATTTCAGCTATTTTATCCTCAACAACTTTTTTTAGATTTTCTAAAGAAACATTAAGAAGAACATTGAACTCGTTTTCAAATTTTTCTATCAATAAATTATAAATACTCCACACTTTTTTAGAGCTTAATTGATTAGTCCCGTAAACTGCAGCGATTAACTCATGCAAAGGGATTAATTTTTTAAATTTTGGAACATTTTTAGGAATTTTCCTATCAGCCATTTCTAAAGACCTATAAAGAACACCAATAGTTAATGGTTGCTTGCATTTAGGGCAGATTTTATTTAATTTTTTACTTTCTTCCGGGCTCAAGCTAACACCACAATTTCGATGACCATCGTAATGATATTTTCCATAATCTGGCGACGTTTCGATAGTTTCCTTTAAGCCATCTCCTGTTTTAATAGCATTTAAAATATTTTTAGCAGTTAACTTGCAATCAAAAATAACACACTCCCTGCCTAACCTCCAAGGATGATATGAATGGGCATCGCTAAAACTAACAATGTTAAATTTATCCAATCTTGAGTTTAATCTTATCATTTCAGGATCTGCTGACATCCCGCTTTCGATAGCATGAATATGTTTGCTTTTATCTTTAAAGCATTCTTCTATAGAGTCAAACCCGCTTTTCGATCCAAATACACCAAACCAGCTTGTATAAGAGTGAGCTGTTACAATCTCTATATCTTCACTAATTTCCATCATTAATTCAACAAAATCTGGACAAGGAATGCCAAAAATAGGTCTACCATCATAGTCTAATCTTCCCTTTTTGCCTAATGCATCTATTACCTGATCCGCAACTTCTCCATTAGGTGCATATAAAAGTAGGTGAACAGCCCTTCTACCATTATCAGAATACATTAAACTAATTTCTGTCCCCCATAAGAAAGGGAATTTGTTTTTACTCCATAAAATCCCATTTTCATCTTCTTCTAATTTTTCTTTAATTTCTTTATTCCAGATAGGATGCTGAAAATCGGCAGTAGACAAAATATTTAATCCTTTAATGCGCGCGTATTTTTCCAAATTCTCCAGAGTTATATTCTTACTGCATGCTCTTGAGAATCTTGAGTGTAATTGTAAATCTGCAATAATCTCCATTTAATCTAAAAAAGAAAAAGAATTTATAAGCTTATCTCTCAAAAATCGTTACATCTTTTGCAGCTTTGTCAAAATAGAAATAGCTTAATGTAATATCCAACTTGTCTTCATAAGCCTCTTCTGTGTTTAACCAGCAGCTTAAAACGTCCTTTCCAGCAACTAAAGCTATTTCTCCTTCATCATCTTCCTCTCCATCAAGGAAAGCGCATTTTACTCCAATGGGATTTATAATCTTAACTCCAACAACATCTTCATTAGAAAGCCTAAATTCATCATTTTCATAATCCTCGCATTGCATTTCCTGAGTAAACACTTCACCAAGACCTTTGTTCTCTATAGTAATATCAAAACGAACCTCGCTGCTGCCTCTAGTATCTTCTTTGACAGAAGTTATCTGCACAGGCGCACTAGAAACACTGTTCTTAGTTACCTTTTCTCCTGTTAAGGTGCAAACACTCTCTCCGCTTTCTTCTGCTACGATGGACTTTACACATACATCTACTTTTGCCCTTGTTTTATAAGGATAGCATAATCGTGCATGTAAAGTAAAATCTTCTGAATTAACAATATCTAAATTATAATTTAAATTTCCAAAATCAATCCTTTGATCTCCTCCTTCTGCAACACCGCTTACTCCTCTCAAATTTCCAGGAGTTCCCAGATAATTATTAGTTAATCCAAAGTTCTCATTCTTAACTCCATATATTCTTACCTTGGCATTTCCTTCTACTAAATCTTCCTCTCCTTTATTTTTGACAATAACTCTTACAGGAACAGACTCTCCTTGGTTAAATTGACTAGGAGGAGCACTTGTCATGAACTCGACGCTAACTCCAGAAGTGCCGCCTATAAAAGGGCCCGTTGGTTTTTCAGGAGTTTTATCACAAGCACCCATAAAAAGAATCAATGATATAGAGAAAACAAGTAATAGACTCTTCTTCATATTCTAATCCTCCTTTGAGCCAAATTGTATCTCTCCTGATTTAAGTAATAACTTGCATCCATATTTAATTTTTCCCATAACCCTATCAGCATAATCTCCACCTTGTAAACTATTATCAATAAGACATATAATAGCCTTTCGTTTTTCACTGCTATCTTCCTTTACATTGCAATCAAAGATATTTCCGCTTTGCTGTAAAGAAAGCTCCATAAAAACAGATTCTTTCTCTTCTACTGGCTCAAAACTCTGAGCCTTCTCATATGAGATAATTTCGCAAGAGCCTTCCTCTAGGCTAAATTCAAGCTGCATGCTATCAACTTGAAAATCTCCATTAAAGTCAAAGAGCTTTTCCCTGATTGTTGAAATACTTTGATGATTGCTTGCAACACTATTAACTTCATCGCAATTCTTCTTGCAATCTCTAGGCCTTTCATTTAGTAATTTTCGCATCCAAAATTCATCTGAGGTAAATTCAATCTCTCTATGATATCTTACTTCTACAACAAAGCTTGTGCTCTTTAAAGTATTCTTGTCATCTTCATAAAATATTGGCTGTGATCCCGGAAAAACAGTTGCCCATCCAGCCTTATTTTGCTGCATCCCAGGAACTTCGAAATCTTCTAATCCCCTTCCAATAAGTCCGCCAAACTGCTCTTCATTCGGAGTATCCTCTAAAGAGATAATTCCTTGAATAGGATCTTTATCTCTGTTGACAAAGTAAAGCCCTACTTGCAAGCCATCTTCTATCGTTAAATTTCTCTCTCTAGGATCAGGATTGACAAATAATTGCACTTGCAAAGGACCAGCATTCTTAACATCTCTTACTCCGCTTGGGGCATAAGGCTGATCTCTTTCAGCAGGAGTGCATGCGCTTATCAAAAAAAGCAACCCAACAAAAAAGACCCATTTCATGTTCCCACATTACACTCCGTTCCTTCTAATATGCAACCACCAAAATGACAAGGATCATTATTGCATATGCTCTCACTATAGTCATTGCATGAACGCCATTCATCAGGACAAGCACTACATCTTCCATTAATAAATCGGCAGCCTTTTTGATTGCATGTTTCTGAACTATCTCCACTGCAAACAACTTTAGCAGTTGTTTCTAAAGAGAGCACATCAACAACAAAAGATTTTTTTATGTCATAAGAGTATTCTGCAACTGCCCTGAAATCAACAAATGAAGGTATATTGCTCTCTTCATCAACATCAAATGTTATTGTGCAGCTTGCAATAATCTCATCTTTAAAATTTCTTATACAATCAGCACTGCTCATTCCTATTCCAACTAATCCCTTCCTTGAGCAATCTTTATTATAATAATCTAGAGCCTCTTTTCTCAAACGATAAACACCTTCATCTGTCTTTTCAAATTCACAATATCTCATATCGTCACTTGTTTCAACATTCTCTGGAAGATATAGCCATAAGTTATGCAGCATATTAAGATTTCCTCTGTCAGCTAAATTCGCTTTTTCTAAACCAATATGAAGGATATAACTTTGCGCTTCAGTATATGGCTGGTCATCACCAATCCCAAATCCAATCTGCATAGGAGTATCACCAATAGCGATACTTTCTCTCTTGCCGCTTCTGCTTAAATGGGGATCATCAATTAGCTCTAGAATATCTTTATCTTTTTTAGAAGAACTAACTGTCCAAGCTCTCCATTCACTCTCAGCAACATTGTTATACCTTACTCCTGCAGAGCCGGAATAAGAAGCAATGCCCTCACTTTCCTTAGCTTTTACTCCATCTACAAAAACACATTCAAAGACAAAAATATCTTCTTCTTTTTCTCCAATTAATGAAATTTCCCCCCTTGTCTCTATCTTTTCATCATAATCTTCAAGTTCACAGAGAATTTCCCCATCTGTATCCTTACTTAAGCTATGCGCACTTCCTCTCGCATATACTATAATGTCCTTTTCTCCAGAAGAGTAAATCTTTTTCTGAGGCTGAGCCTCTTCTATCTTTATATATTTCTTGGTTGTATCTCCTTTTTCAATATCAAAGCCAACATCAGATACAGGCTTATAAGGATTCCAGATTTTATCCCATATTCCGGCTAATCCTGTTTTTGCGACAGCAGGAGCGCTTGTATCAACAAAATAAGCTTGGCCATGCTCAAGATAGAAATCTCCAGAGCCTGTAGCAACAAGCCTATACACAAATATAATAACTAAAATAGCTAAGACAAATAAAAAAATCCAAACAAAGACTAAAAGAATTCTCATAAAGATATTAATCATAAAACCAAGAAAGCTATATTTAACAGCAGCCCGCATTGCTTTTTGGGCTCCTTCTCTCATGTCAGGAGGTTGAGATGCTCTTCCAAGAAACCTGTCAGCAGCAAGAACACCACCACCAACAATTTTTCCACCACTTACAGCCTTACTATACCCACTCTTTACTTTACTTCCACCACTCTTTAAAAAACCACCAAAACCCAAGATCATCACCCACTTTTTTAATCCTTTAAAGTAATTTTGACAAGATCTAATCTAAACTCATTCTTCGGAATAATCTTTACAATATTCTCTCCTTCTACAATAAAGCTAGAAAGCACCTTGCTATAGGAATCTGCTGTAAGGTCAAAGCTAAAGGACTGATCATTTACAACAATTTCCCCTCTTTTTCGCTCCTTTTTCTCTCCTAAGGTTAAATCCAAAAGTACATCTTTCTCATTATCCTTGATCTTCTGGAAATCCTCTCTGCTGATGTCGAAGCGATACACTAAATTTTCAGTTTCCCAAACATCATTTATAATCTTGATATCATTAATCTGATAATCACCAGCTTCAATGACAAACGTTAATTTATTCTCCCCTTTTTGAAGCCCATCTTTATCAATCGCTACATTTCTTTGCCCAGCGCATGAAGAAGGAATAGTCTCTGAATATAGAGAAATGTCATTCAAATATATCTTGAATTTGCTTCCCTCTCCCTCTAAAGAATTGCAGTAAATATTATATCTTAATTCAGAGTTCTCAATGCTATCTATTTCATTCTCTGAAAGCAAAAATGTTCTTGTTTCTTGAGGATTAAGCTTCTCAAAGCCCGTCTTTACTTTAATATCTTGCAATTCATACCTATTCCCTTTCCAGAAAGCTAATCCAGGAGAACTAACAGAAAGAATAAGTTCGTTTTGTTCTCCAATATAGCTAGTAGGTAAATTCACAATCCTGCTTCCTTCCCCAACCTCACTCTGAAAGATAAGATTTCCATTTAATTTAACGAGTAGTTTTCCTTCTTGCTCTGAAACAAAAAAGCTTAGTTTTGCATCTTCCAAGTTTTCTAAGTCATTGACATTAAAAGCGAAGTTTTGCTCTTTTTCGCTAAATAAGCTCTTTTGCAATGAGGCACTTGATGCTAATTCTATGATCTCAGGAGCGCTCTTCACAAAAAGATTAATAGGATTTATCTTATGCTCTAATGTTTCATCTTCTGTAACAGAGACCAAACCAGGGCTTTCTAATACTAAAGTTTCAATTCCATTTCCTGTTGAAGGCAAACCATTTCCAGTTCCAGAATCTGTAGTCTGATTCAATAAATTAGATCTGTCTTCTGGAGGTAAAAGCAAAACAAAAAGAACTATGAATAAAGCAATTAACAAAACTAGTCCAAAGATTGCATTTGTAGCCTGCCCTTTACTCATTATCTTAAAAAAGCCCTATAAATATATAAAGGTTACTACTCAAACTCAATTTTTCTAAAACATAACTTTATAAAGAAAAAATCAAAAAAACATTAAATGGTTATAGAAGCTATTCTTCTTGGCTTAACGCTTATTGCACTTATCTTCGCTACTGTTTCAGACATCAAAACCAGAGAAGTTCCAGACTGGTTAAGTTATTCTCTTATAGCAGTTGCTTTATCTTTAAAGGCAATGCACTCTATTATATACAAAGAAATAGATGTCTTTCTCCTGGGCTTATTGGGGTTTGGAATCTTTTTTGCAATAGCTAACTTAATGTATTACACAAAACAGTGGGGCGGTGGAGATGCAAAATTACTAATGGGATTAGGTACTGTCTTTATTACCTATCCAAAATTCCTGCTTGATTATTTTTCTCCAAGGCTGAACATTCCTTTCCTTTTGACTATTCTTATAAACATCCTAGTTATCGGTGCAGTCTATGGTGTTATCTTTGCCATAGTTCTTGCAATTAAGCATAAAAGCCAGACAAAGAAAGAGCTAAAGGCATTATTAGAGCATGAAAAGGTGAAAGGCATAAGAAAGATTCTTCTTTTAGGAAGCGTTATCATCCTTGCCATAAGCTTTTTAATTATCAAAGATCCTCTTTTGCAGATAGTCCTTATTGCTTTCGTCTTTTTCTTTCTTCTTCTATTTTATCTTACTACCTTTATTAAAGCAGTGGAGAAAGCAGCAATGTATAAGCATATTTCAGTGCAAAAATTAACTGAAGGAGACTGGATTCTAAATCCAATTTTTGTGAAAAAGAAGTTAATTTATAATTCAAAAAGCTTAGGCGTGACAAAGCATCAGATTGAACTAATAAAAAAAGCAGGAATCAAAACAGTTTTAGTAAGGGAAGGCATACCATTTATTCCCTCTTTTTTAATTGCCACATTAATTAGTTTAATCTTTGGAAATCTATTTTTTATTTAAATCACTAAAATAAAAAGTTAAATTCTTAATTAAGTTGAGAAGTATGCTCTATTGCAGCTGCTTTTTTGTCTGGAGCCTGATAAATTCCTCTTCCTACAATTCCGTGAAATCTATCTCCTGCAACTTTCGCAGCATCAGAAATGCTTCCACCTTGAGCAATAAATCCGGGAGCATAGAATACTGGATTAACTCCTTCAGCTTCTACAACATCTCTAACTTGTTTTATTACATCGGGCTTATTTCCCGGAACAACAAAATTATTTATTCCTGCTCTTGCGGCAATTCTATACATATCTAAAGCACCTTCATCTGTTATAAATCCGCCCTCGCTTACTGCATAAGCTGGATGAGTCATTCTTCCACCAACAATAACACTTAACCCTTTATCCAAAGCATGATAAATCCAAGCTCTTTCAGTTTCTGGTCCAGATTGTGGGAAGAATATTACCGCATCGACTCCTGCTTTTTTACAAACTTCTGCAAAATTTTTCCCAGTATCGGGAATGTCTGTTCCAGCTTTTTGATGGTCGTAAATAACAGGTTTATCAGTGTGCTTTTTTACAACTTCCACAACTTTTCCTAATCCATAACCTAAACCTAATTCAAAGCCAACTTTATAACCTCCAATACCTTCAACATCGGCAGTTCCTTTTACTATATCTTCAAAATCTTCTAAAGTAGAAACATCACAAGCAGGAATAACACTTCTATCTCTGCCTATAATTTTTTGCTCTAAAGGACTAATTGATTTTCTTGCTGTTGGAGTTCCATAAACTCTAAGATAATTTGACATTCTTTCAACATCCTCTCTTTTTATCTCTCCTGTTGGAGTTTTAACAGGAGTATTTTCTCTTAAAAAATTATAAACATCTAAAGCATTCACAATAGAATAAACCTTTGTTCCTGTCTTTTGCTCGTATTCTTCTATTGCACTTCTTCCATCAATTCCGACTTCTTGCCTATCAACTGCAATAGCAAGTAATGGAAGTCCAAAATCTCCTAAACTTTGTAAAACTTCTCTTGCCTGATATTTTGCATCGCCGGCAGTAAAAACATCATCTAATTGAACTATTGCCTGTCCATTTTTAGGTGCTCTACCAACAACAAGGGCTTTAATTCTCTCTGCTTGTGATAAATTTGTTGCTTCACCATATTCTTTAGGAACTTTTCTTGTGAAAAACCAAGGAACATTTTTTCCTTTTTGTGCCAATCCTATTGCTGTTGCAACAGCAAGGGCGTTTCCTTTTTCAGGAATCCCATACAATAAATCAAATTGTTCTCCAGAACTTACAATTGAATCTACATAAAACTGCCCTAGAGCAGATGTTGATTCTCCTTCATTAAAATCTCCAACATTTACAAACCAAGGAGAAATCCTTTTACTCTTCAAAGAAAAATCTCCGCCAACTCTTAATGCACCTGTCTTTAATAAAAAATCTATAAATTTTGTTTTGTATTCTTCCATTTTTACCACAAACAAAAGAAATAGAGATAAATTAATAAAAGTTTCTAAATTTAAGGAACTCTTTCTTCTTCCTCGTACTCAAAAACTTCTTCTTTCTTCTCAGGCTTTTCTTCAAACAAACTAAATTGTCTAAACACATTAATTATTTCTTTAGTTTCTTCTTCGCTAACTTGTTTTTCTTTCCAATTAAACAAAATATTATCATCTCTGAATCTAGGAATTATATGAATAAGAAAATGATCTATCCTCTGTCCAGCAGCCTCGCCATTTGCCATAAAATAATTAACGCCCTCTGAATGAATCATTTTTACCAAATGCTTCCCAATTTCATTCATTACATGGAAGATATGATTTAAGGCAATATCATTCATCATAAAGCTAGTAGGATAATGCATCCTTGGGAATAAAAGAATATGTCCTTTGTTTGCTGGATGAATATCCAAGACAGCCATCACAGTTTTGTCTTGATAGACAATATTTGCCTGAATTTTTCCTTCATGCATTAAACAGAAAGGACATTGCTGTAATCCTTGGCTGTTCTTTAATTCTTCTAATTCCTCATGGCTCATTTCTGCTAATCTTACTTTAATCGCCTCTATCTGCTCATCCGTTAGCTCCATAAAAGAAGAAAATAAGATCTTTACTTAATAAATCTTTTTAACTCTATTTTTTATGAAACAAAAATTTACTGATGCTTGTAAAATCCCGATCTCGAAATTTTTTAGAAACAGTCAAGAAATTGCCTACTGGACCGTATAGGGTATTTCCTTTAATAACGACCTGCTTTTTTTTCAATGCTTTTCTCAAATCATCCTTAACACAAGTTTGCACTCTTCCAATCTCTATCGAGAAATGAGCGTCGCTTCCTCCGCTAATTCCTAAATTATGCCTTAAGGCAAAAATCCGTGCCTGCCAATTTGACCAAGGAACAATAGAGCGGGCATTTAAAATTTCTATTCCATCTAAATATTTTTTATTTTGTAGAATAAACTCTTTGCTTGAATACTCGCGAAGAAAATCAAAAGGATGCGCCACCATTATTAAAGCATCTTGCTCTCTTGCTTCATCAACTATTTCAAGAAAATTCCTGCTTTTTATCTCCTTTTGTAAAAAATAAACTAAAATATGACCATGTTTTGTAGATAACTCCTCTCCTAAGATTACTTCAAAATTCTTATCCATATTAAGCTGAAGAAGTTTTTGTGCTCCGACAAAAGTGTCATGATCGGTAATGGCAACACCACTTAATCCTCTCTTCTTAGCTATCTTTAAAATTGTTTGTAGCTCTAAATTGCTGCATTTTGAATACTTTGTATGCATATGCATCTCATAAGATTTCATAAGGCACCTTTCCAAAGAATTTTTTTCTAATATTAATAAAACTTTCTTAAAAAATCAGCCAATCGCCCTTCTTACATCTATGAGTTCAACAGAAGCAACCTCTTTAAGTTTTTTCAGTTTATCTTCTAAAAAATCTGTGCCTCCATTTGCTTCATCCCAGACAAAAATGATCTTTAAGGCTGTTAAGCCAAAGGCAATGGCTTCTCTTTCTACCTTGAATTGATCACTGTATTGCTTTATGATGTCCCCTACCTTTTTCTCTAAAGTATCTAACTGGGTTTTAACATTCTTTGGCATGATCTTTAACGTAACAACAACTCTTGCCATCTTAATTAGGTCCCGTAAACCCGCAAAGGCAAGTATATCTTGCAGAAATCTTCCTGCAGTGCTTGCATCTTACAATTTCTTCTTTTCCGCATTGAGGGCATAGAAATCTTACTGAACCAGGAGTATTAGACACGCTAACATTACAAGAACTGCATCTTAATACTTTTGAAGCCATAAATCCAATTTTAGATAAATATTTATAAAGCTTTTTATTAAGCTTAATATGAATTGCCCTAGTGGTGTAGCCTGGATTCTTGATAGAAAGCACAAGAGCTTGCGGAGCTCTAAACTCCAGTTCAAATCTGGACTAGGGCGTTTCTTTCATAGAAAGGTTTAAATCTTTATTTCTCTTTCTAATTCTGAAGGTGGGTTAATGAAAAAAAGACTCCTTGTTTTCGCAATTCTTTTATTATTCTTGTTTTTTGTTGATTTTGTTTCTAGTGCTAATTGTGGTGGGGCTACTCAATGTAATTGTGGAGATACTCTAGTCTCTTCTCAAACAATGTGGTACGATCTAATAAATTGCGGGTCTGGTTTAATCATAGGTAATAATGGCGTGACTCTAGACTGCAATATTCATATTATTGATGGAACGGGTGGTGGAACTGGTATCACAGCTACTTCAAAAATTTTTTTTAATATAGAAAATTGTGAAATCCGAGAATTCAACTATGGACTTTATATAGTGGGTAGCTCTGATAACAATATTTTTAGTAATACTGTAAGCAACAATAATTACAATGTTCTTCTTTATGATTCATCTGAAAATAATCTCGTTTCAGAAAACGAGATTGAATACAGCGGGTCTGCATACTCTGCATCTGGAGTGTACATAAATGGCGCAGATAATAATAGAATTACCCAAAACAAAATTAGATACAATCCTTCTAATGGTGTTTTCATTAATAGTGGTCAAGGCAATACATTTTGGAATAACGAATTTGTAGATAATGGTTTAAATGCTTATGAAGAGGCAGCTGGGTCTAATAATCTTTGGAATTTTAATCAGTTAGGAAACTTTTGGGATGACTACGAACTAAATCCCCATTACCATTACTATTATGAAATCGCTGGTTTAGGAAATGGAATTGATTGGTATCCAATAACAAGCTATCCACCAGAATTGGCCCCAATAGGGAATAGAATAATCAACGAAGGACAGACCTTGACAATCAATTTAATTGCCACAGATCCAGACGAAGATCCGCTTTTGTATTATACTAATGCAGGAGAGGTTTTACCAAGTTCATTTAATTTTGATGAAACAACAGGATTATTTAGTTGGACTCCAACATTTAATGATGCAGGACAGTATGAAGTAACTTTTGGAGTAACAGATGGAACAAGCTCGGATGAAGAAACAATAACCATTACTGTGATAGATGCCATACCTCCAGAAACAGACTTAACAATCTTTCCAGAAGAAATTATTTTCAGCGATGACAATCCGTTTAAAGAAGACATTGTAACAATAACTGCAATATTCCATAATCTTTTAGAAGAAGATCCAGATCAAATAAGAGTGAGGTTCTATTCGGGAATTCCTTCAGATGAAACTTTGATAGGAGAAGATTTAATCATAGTAACTCCTACTCTAACAAGCACTTTTTTTGCCCAGACAGAATGGATTCCTGGTGTAGAAGGCGAATATGATATTCATGTTTTTGTAGATCCTTTAAATGAAGTTCCAGAATTAAACGAAACCAATAACATAGCATCAAAACCAATAAGGGTATACACCATTCCAGATATAAGAATAAGAGACAGCGACATAGGCTTCACAGATAATTATCCAGAAGCTGGTGAAACAATTAGTATATTAGCAATGGTCAGAAACATAGAAACTCAGCCTACAGGTCCTTTCTTAGTTAGATTTTATGATGGAAACTGGACTAATATCATTGATGAAGTAGAACTTTCACTTAGTGGTTTAGAAACAGATGTATTGATGGTTAACTGGGACACAACCTTTGGCAACCATACCATCCACGTCTTAGGAGATAGTTCACAAGTAATAACAGAAATAAACGAAACAAACAATCATGGAATAAGAGATATTTATGTAAACAGAGCTCCTGTCTTAGAATCACTAATAGATCAGAGTATTAATGAAGGATCTCTTCTTACAATCGATGTTGATGCGTATGACCTAGATGGAGATATTTTAACATTCTCCACAAATGCAGAAGAAGTACTTCCATCTTCTTTTTCCTTTGACGAACAAACAGGAATCTTCCAATGGATACCAACTTACCAAGATGCAGGAAACTATCAAATCACATTCAGTGTTTCAGATAGTTATACTCTTGTAAGTGAAGAAGTAACCATCACTGTTAATGATGTAATCTCGTCAAGTGGAAGTTCTCCTATCATGAGAAAAGAAAATCCACTGGTAATAAGCCATTTATTTTAATTAAGCTTCTTCCTATACTCAAAATTATAGTCAAAGTAATCCTTCCTTAATTCTCCGATAAATGTTCTATAGAATCCCATAGAAATAATTTTGCCGACTACCTTCAACCTTCCTTCTGCTTCAAATCTCCTAACTGAAATCCTCACAAATGCTTTACTTAAAATTCTATATTTATATCCATAATCCTTTACCTTCATAACAAAATTATGATCCTCCCCAACTTTAATGCCCTCATCAAAACCATTTACTTTCTCAAAAACCTCTTTCTTGCAGAGAATAAAAGCCCCTGTCCCATGAGGATAAAACCACTGCGTCAAAAAAGCCCAGCAATCCCAAAGCCAATGCAAAAAATAATCTATAAGTATTCCTTCTAAAGGCTTAACTAAAGCAGATCCGCAATCAAGATTTCTTTCCTTAAACTCTTCTAATAATCTTTTTAAAGAATCTTTCTCCAATAAAGTATCAGCATCCATAAAAAGAAGCAAATTTCCTTTTGCTGCCTTAGCCCCATTATTTCTTCCCTTGCTAGGCAATCCGCCTTTGACAATCCTACATTTGTGCTTCTCTGCTATCTTTACAGTATTGTCTTTGCTTTGGTAATCAGCTATAATAATTTCATAATCTTTATAGCTTTGCGCTTGAAGGGAATTCAACAAACGAGATAAAGCAATTCCTTCATTGCGCGTAGGGATAATAATGCTTACTTCAACCATTCTTCTTCAACTAAGAAAGATACTATAAAAATTTATCTCTTTCAAAAACAAAAAATAAGTGAGCTATTAATTTAAAATCATCTAGATTAATGAAAATTATTTCAACCCGTAATGTTTTGATTTAAAAACCATTTATTTTTGAGTATTGTAAAAATGTTTTCCTGGTTCTTCTAGATTATTATAGTCAATAGTAATTTCTTCTCCAGCCTTAATATCACGTGAAGCATACCACCGATAATATCTATGTCTATTAGGATTTTTTCCAGGCTTAGCATTTGGCTCAGAAGAATGATTGATATACCATCCAATCGGCATGGCACCAAAATCAGAAGGACAAATCAATGCTTTATCACGATCGATGCAATAGCCCCAGAATGACCTTGGAATATCTTTCTTAGATAGCTTACGTGTCATAATTCTATTTTTTTCATCAACAAATAGACGAAGATGAGCACCGTTTGGAATATTATGAACAGCATAAACTCCAACTCCATGTTTTGAAGGTTTTAATACAAAAGAAAATTCATCAGTCTTATTATTTCTCATAGTCTTCTCTAAATTATTTTAAATTTATAAAGATATCTGAATGGGTGAACCCCTATTGTTGTCCTTATGAACTTGCTACTAATTTAAAATTAAAATCTAAGAACAAATGGTTAGAATTAATTAAGCTGAGTTTTCTAAATTATTAATTTTATTAAAAATGAGAACCCTATGTCTAATCGTCTTTTTGTTTATACGCTTACTTACTTTATTTCCATAAATTGAATGCATAACATTCTTTGCAACTTCTTGTGAACTAAACCCAAATTGTATATTTAGTTTTTTTACTATTTTAAACCCTTTCTTTAATAACCAAGTATGGCTTTTTTCGCTTGATTTTGGATGTTTTCTTATTTCTGCCCATTCACCTTTAGAGTCATTTTCTACAGAATATATATTACCACCAATTTTTAATATTCTCTCGGCTTCCTTTAGAACTTTAGCTTTTCTTCTTAAACTTTTTATTGTACTAAGAGCTCCCCATGTAGATAATACAACATCTACAGATTTTGAATGCAAGGGTATATTTTCCGCAGAGCAACAGATAAACTTTACATTTTTTAGATTCTTGTTTTTCTTTTGTGCTAACAATAATTGTGGTTTTGAAATATCTATCCCGATATACTCTTTTGATACTTTGGCAAGAAGTGTTGCATATTTGCCATTGCCACAACCTATATCCAAGACAACTTTCCCTTTAAGTCTTGGTTTTAGAAATCTCGGTATTTTCATCAGAGCATCTTGAGCTTCGCTAAATTTTTTATAATTTCCTGCTTTTGAATAATAGCTCTCAGAATCTTCATACAATGTACCGGTTTTTTCCATAAAAAAATAAAGAAAATTATAGATTTAAACTTTTCTAAAAAGACCAATTAATGCACCAATGTATAAAATAAGGAAGCTTTATAAAAGTAAACTACTTTCTTACTTCATGAAACACCTATTCTTAGACATCGAGACAATGCCGCTAAAAATTACTCATGAGGACGTAAAGACCTATTTAATGGATAAAAAGATAACAAAAGAAAAGAGAAGCTTAGATCCTAATTATTCCCAGATAATCCTGATAGGAACAAAGATTCAAGATGAAATGAACTTCTTTTCAGGAGAAGAAAAAACCATGCTTCAAGAGTTCTGGAGTTATGTGAAAGAAAAACAGCCAACAAAAATAATCACTTATAATGGTTATAAATTTGACATTCCTTTCTTATTGCTTAGATCTTATATGCACACGATTAAAGTTCCAATAAACATTAACATGAACCGCTGGAATATGAACTCCTCAAATCACTTTGATGTAATGCTCTTCTTTTCCCATAATGAAATCTTTCTAAACCCTAATCTAGAAATTCTTGGAAAGATGCACGGCATTGAAATTCCAGGAGAACAGATTTCAGGAAGAGATATAGAAAAGCTCTATGCACAAAACCAATTAGATACTATAAACGAGAAATGCAAGCACGATCTTGAAATCTTAGAGCAATTATTTGAGAAAATATGTTTTCCTTCTTTACAATAATTCTTTTATCTTCTCGATGGAGTCAGCAATCCTGTCTCCAGTCTCTGTTAGCTTAATAGTTTTTATCCTTCCTGTTTTCTCAAAACTAACTAATTTAGCCCTTTCCATCTGTTGCAGAATTTTAACAGCATGAGAATAAGTGCAATCAACCTCCTTTGCTAACACAGAACCATAGCGGTTTTTATTTCCTTTCCTTAAGGCAACAAGAATCATAGCTGGCTTTCTTCTGAAAAAAACTTCAAAGATATCTTTTTTAGCCAATTAGGATCCCCCCCTTAATAGTTGATATAAACATAATGAATATCTATTTAAACATTTATATATTATAAAACTTACTTTATAGGATAACTAAAAAACTATATAAGCCTTTCTACTAAAGGGATTTATGCATTATCCTAAGATGCTGTATTAAATCTACTTTTTTCAGAAGCGCGACAGATGTTAAGATTAACACGAACTGTATATAAAAAAGAGTAGGCAAAAAGTTTTTAGTTTTATTTTTGCGCGGAGTATCAACGAAAATTATATAAGAACCCTTTCTTTTATAAAAAACAAAAGAGGCGAATACTATTAACAAACAACTTTTATTGGCATGTTTTATTGTATTATTGCTTATTCAGGTCTCCTTATTTCCTTATATAGAAAAAAAGGCTATCAAAGGAAGTATTGCTCAAACATCCCTTGATGCAGAAGAACCTACATCTTTAGTAACTGCGGAAAGCCATTTTGGTGTTCATCTAGGCTCTTTCAATTATAACGAGTCTGCCGATTACATCAGAGAGCTTGGAGATCAGATTTATGTCAGGAACGAATTTCATGATACGTTAGGATGGAGGCAAGTAAAAGATAATAATAACTCTATACTTTTATGTGAAGGTTGCTGTGATCCTTCCATATCACCTTCCTGCGAATGCCAAATAGATGACTTTTATTATTGCAACAGGTCAAGAGAGGGTCTGCTCAGCACCCCAATCTTAATAGATTTTTACAATAACAGCTTTAACCAGTTTGTTAATTTCTATACGAGCAGGTATGACGACACTCCACCGACCACTCTTGTTGCTGCTTATCCGTATGGACATGAGGATATATATCAAGAATATGTTTCATTCATTGTGCAAAACTTTGGCGATCAAGTGAAATACTGGGAAGTTGGGAATGAGAATGATATTTCTTCCTTCTGGAATGGAACACCAGAAGAGTATGCCAATATGACTACTATTGCATCTGCTGAAATCAGGGAAAATTGTGCAGATTGCAATGTAGGAATTTCATTTTCAATCCCGAATATAACGGGCAAGTATCCGGAACAAAGTGAGCAGTGGTTTAATGCTATAGGTAACATCTGCAACTCTTTTGATTTTATTGACGCTCATTGGATAACTGCAGTCTTTATTGAACAAGGTGTGCTGGATGAATGGAAACAGACATGTCCTGGAAAGGAATTTTTTTCAACAGAGACAGGAATTCCTGACAATGAAGGCTATCCTCTACAGACAGCTGGAGGAAGCATGGAAAGACAGGCTCAGGACTTAATTAAGCTGAATACACTAATGTTCGCTGAAGGATATGACAAAATATTCTGGTACTTGGTAGACACGGATTATGGTGGTGGTGGGATTTTCTTGTACAATGCTCTTATTGAAGAGAATAATACTGTGAAGCCGGCATTCTACGCATACAAGACAATGATTAGCAAAGTGGATTATTTCATCAATGTTAGCAAGCTAGCTGATGGACAATACAAATATAATTTTACAGATAGAGATCCTGTGTACATTCTTTGGTGTGGTTCTGGGAACTGCTCTCTGCCTTTAGAAATTTCAGGTCAGGTAAATGTTACCGATTACATTGGTAATGAAACAACAACTGATGCAAGTCAGATCAACTTAACAGAGAGCCCAATTTTTGTTCAACCTATTTTAGCTCCTTGTATTGAAAACTGGAATTGTACAAGCTGGAGTTCAGGATCGTGCGGAACAAGGCAGTGCATAGATCTTAATGATTGCGGAACTGAAGCAGATAAACCTGCTGAAGAATTAGGATGCGAGTCGGGTGGTTCAGGAGATGGCGGTGGGTCTGGAAGTAGCAGGAGAATATCTTCTACAGAAACTCAAACTTCAGAACAAGAGATTTATACTTATGCTGTTGAATTTGAACAACCTATAAGAAAAGTTACTCTTAGGTATTACTCATTTGAAGAAATACAACCTCAAGTGTTTCTAGAAGAAATTAACACTGCGTCTCTGCAAGTTCCAGAAGTCTCTTATTTTGCATTTAATTTAAGTATCGATAATCCTGACTCCTTTACAGCCAATCTAGATTTCATTGTTCCTAGATCTTGGATGCAGGAGCATAATATTCCTGAGGAGAATATCTTTTTATACTCTTACGAAAACAATGAATGGAAAATCCTTTATCCTGAAAGGCAGGAAAACCAGCCCCTTACCGGAGCTGTAGTCTCTATTCGTGAATGCAGATTCCTGGATTGGAAATGCATTTATAAGAGCATTATTCCTCAAGAGTCTATTATAGGTATTTTTTTAGGAAACAGAGAAGATTGGGTCTATTATTCAATAACTCTTGACAAGTCCGGTCTGTTTGTTATTGCAGGAACTTCAGAACCTGAACCAATTATCCAAAATCCTCAACCGATTCCTGCACAGAGCTTTAATTTTCTCAACTATATCCTAGGTTTCCTTCTTCTCTTAAGCATTATAGGATTGATTTGGTTATGGCATAGGAAATCTGGAAATAACTTTTGAGAATTTCGAGTCTCAAAGAAATTTCTACTTACATTCAATGCGCTTAAATACAAACCTTTAAATACAAAAATTCTTCCATTTTTTCTTTATGCTAGACCTCCACTTAATTAGAGAAAATCCTCAGATTATTAAAGATAATTTAAAAAAAAGGAATCAAAATGATAAACTAAAAGATGTAGACAAATTCATAGAGCTAGATAAGGAATGGCGTTCTTTGAAGCAACAGATTGATCAATTACGCAATAAGCGCAATACGACCTCTTTAGAGATTAATGAGCTAATCAAACAGAAGAAAGATGCTGCATCTAAGATTAAGGAAGTAAAGGCAATTCCAGAAAAGATTAAGCAAATAGAGGCAAAAGCAGAGAAACTGAATTTTGAGATAGGAAAACTAATTTCTTCTTTTCCTAACATCATCCATAAATCAGTTCCTATAGGCAAAAGCGAGAAAGACAATAAAGTATTGAAAACTGTCGGAAAAATACCTAAATTTGCTTTTCCAGTAAAAACTCATGTCGAATTAATTGAGAAATTAAAAATTGCAGATTTTGAAGCTTCTGCTAGGGTTGCAGGAAAGGGCTTTTATTACTTGAAAAACGAGCTTGCTATCCTTAATCAGGCATTAATAAGGTTCGCTATAGACTTTATGAGAAAGAAAAAATATGAATATATTGAAACGCCATTAATGCTGAATGAAGAATCTATTTATGCTTCAATGGATAAAACAGCAATAGAGCAATCTGTTTATTCTATAAAAGACGAAAATCTAAACTTGATTGGAACTGCAGAGCAATCTTTGTTAGCTATGCATGCTAATGATGTATTTCTAGAAGAAAAGCTCCCTAAAAAATACTTTTCATATTCTATGTGCTTTAGAAAAGAGATAGGAGCTCATGGCATCAATGAAAAAGGATTATGGAGAACGCATCAATTCAATAAAATAGAGCAGTTTATCTTTTGCAAGCCAGAAGATTCTTATCTTTATTATGAAGAGCTTTTGAAAAATACAGAGCAGATAATTCAGAAGCTGAAGCTTCCTTATCGTGTTGTGGAATTCTGCTCTGCAGATCTAGCTTCCTGGAAATCAAAAAGCTGCGATATTGAAGTGTATAGGCCCACACTGAAAGCATATGGAGAAATAGCTTCATTAAGCAATTGCACTGACTATCAGGCAAGAAAGTTAAATATCAAATTAGTTAGAAAAGATGGAACAAGAGAAGTTGTTCATACCTTGAATAATACTGCATTAGCTACATCAAGGACAATGGTCGCTGTTCTAGAGAACTATCAGCAAAAAGATGGCTCTATTAAAGTTCCTGCAGTTTTAGTTCCTTACTGTGAGTTTAAGAAAATTCCTTCTAATCTTTCTTGAAGAACACCTGTAGCTATTCTTACTTCTTGTCTGCAAGACAGAGGAAGAGCATCATGAACAAAATTAACAGTATGATACATATTTTTTAAAGTTAGATCGTAGTTACCTTCCTTAGATCCTTTTTTTACTTCAAGAACAACTAAATCATAGGCAGGAGATAGTTGATTCAGAGAGAAGACGCCATTTGCAGAATCGAATCCCGTTCTCATTGCCTCTTCTGGTGAATCAAATTTCCCATGAAGAGTAAAACGGTTTTTATTATATCCTTCAACAAGAGTTGGGTCTTTTTCGGAAACAAAACTAGGAAAACCACTAAATTGTCTTGGAATACTAAGTTTTTCATGCCAATTCTGTTCTTCTGCTTTTCTTATAGCCTCAAGTGCTTGATGCGATTGCTCTCTTAATTCTCTTAAAGCAGTTAAATCATCAAATTGAAATGTTTTTTGATAGTGAAATGAAACCAAATCTATTACTGCAGTCATTACTTTCAATGTAAGTGGTTCGCTTATTTCAGTTCTTTCAAGAAGTTTGCGAGGACCAAAGGGTACATCAGAACCGAGGTAATTTCTTGCTACTGCTTCATTACGTACATACTCAATATGTGTAGGGGTATACTCTCTTCTTGTAACAATATCACATCTTAAAAGATGATCTACTATTCTTCCAACTTCATCCCTAGGCACATGAAATACTCGTGCAGCATGCTCAATCTCAAATCCCTGTTTACAGACTAAAGCCTTTGCAAGATCGGGATTAGAACTACTTTCTATTATCTCATTGATATGTGTTACAACGGCATTTGTAGCTACTTCTTGCAAAGCATCTTTGGACATCTATTAAAAGAATGCACAAAAATTTATAAATCTATCTTTTTAAAAACTTCTTAAGCTCATTAACATTAAAACAATTAATCACATCTTTCTTTGTTGCCCACCCTCTTCTCGCAGTGCTTACTCCTAAACTAAAAAACCTTAAATGCTCTTTTGCATGTGCATCAGTGCCAATCGCAATTTTAACTTTCTTATTAACTGCATCTTTGACATTTGCATCACTTAAATCCAATCTATCTGGATAAGAATCAATCTCTAAAGCAATATTCCTCTCTTTTGCTTTCTCAAAAACTTTAGATAATTGAACAGAATAAGGTTCTCTTTTATGAATCATTCTTCCAGTAGGATGACCAAAAACATGAAGATAAGGATTGTCAAAAGCCTTCAAAATTCTTTTTGTCATCTCTTTCTCGCTTGATTTAAATCCAGAATGCACGCTTCCAATGACAATATCCAGCTCTTTCAAAACACTGTTCTTCAAAGCCAAATTTCCATCCTTTAAAATATCAACTTCAGAGCCTTTCAAAATACTAAAATCTTTCATTTTTTTATTAACCAAATCAATAGCTTTCATCTGCTTTAATAATCTCTTTTCATCTAAGCTATTTGCTATCTTCAAATTCCCACCATGATCGCAGATTGCTACATACTGATATCCTAATCCTTTTACTGTTTCTGCCATTTCTTCAATGCTGTTAATTCCGTCACTCCAAGAAGTATGAACATGCAAAATTCCTTTAATATCTTTTTCAAGAACAAGTTGAGGCAATCTTTTCTGAGAAGCAAGCTCAATCTCTCCTTTATCTTCTCTTAACTCTGGCTCAATATATTGTAATCCTAATGCATTATAGACTTCTTCCTCATTCTTTCCAGCTATCTTCTTTTTCCCTTTAAACACGCCATACTCGCTTAACTTCAAATGCTTCTTTAAAGCCAACTTCCTTAAATGAACGCTATGCTCTTTTGATCCAGTAAAGTATTGTAGTGCAGCTCCATAATCTTCCAGAGGAATAATCCTTAAGTCTACTTGTAAATTATTTTTTAATATAATACTTGATTTTGTTGGACCTTTCCCTAAAACTCTATTAACCTCTTTCATCGAGGTAAAAAAATCCGTAACTCTTTCTGCATTTTTTGCGCTAACTAAAATATCAATGTCCCTAATAGTTTCCTTTCTTCTTCTAATAGAGCCAGCTACTATAACTTTTTGAACTTCTTTTAAACTTTTTAATCTCTCTTCAATCTCTGTCGCAATTGGAAGCGCATTGCCTAAAAGCATTCTCCCACCGCTTCCTTTAACAAAAGATATTCCCTTCAAGATGTTCTCTTCACTTTTCTCGCGAAATGATTCTAATTTACTGATTTTATGCTCTTGAGCAGCCTTTTCTAGATCTTTAAGAGAAGCAATATGAAGTTTTTCATGTAAAATCTTTGCTCTCTTAATCCCTAAACCAGGAACCTTCAATAATTCCTCAAAATGCTTAGGCACTTTCTTCTTTAATCTTTCATATTCTTGAATCTTTCCTGTTTCTAAGAATTCAGCAATCTTTTTTGCAATGCCTTCTCCTACTCCAGATATTTCTTTTAATCCTTTGATTCCTTCTTCTTTATAAATATCTTCAATATCTTTTGATAAACTTTCAATGCTCCTTGCAGCTGTCCTATAAGCCCTTGGTTTCCATTGAACATTTTTAAATTCTAATATATCCGCAATGGCATAAAAAATTTTAGCTAATTCCTCATTTTTCATTTTATCCATGAATTTAAACTATTTTTAATAAAAGCATTTGCCTTTTTTAAAACTTCTTGATTGTTTTTGAACTTCAAAAGAACCAAAGCCTTTTCGTAGCTTGTCCATATATGCTCAACATGCTCTTCAGAAAGAGTAATTTCCTCTTGCTTTGTTTCAGCAAGAAAATAAGTCACTTCCTTGAAGATAGTTTCTCCTTGGAATTTGTAAAACCAATTGATTTTCTCTTGAAATCCTTTTATTAAATTAAATTGAGTAATACCTGTTTCTTCTATAATTTCTCTTCTTGCAGTTTTTTCTGCATTTTCTCCTTGCTCAATTATTCCTTTGGGAAAATCCCAGAATTCTGCATTTGCTCTTGAATGAAGCAAAAGAAAACAAAGCTTAGGTTTTTGTCTAAAAATCACAGCACCAGCCGAGCGTGCTTTCATTTCATCTTTCTGCCTTGTTTGCAATTCCTGCATAAACCGCTCATTATATCATAGCAATAATGACATACAGCCTTTCCGCAATAGCCGCAAGAAACACTTGCTAATCTTATGTTGCATATTTTGCAGTTAGGGATTCTATCCATGATAATATTAAACAGCACAGAGGTTTATATATTTTTCTTTAGAAAGTAAGGATTATAGCTTCTTACTAACATAAGCACCATCTTCTTTAAAGCCGAGAGAATAAAAATATTCCTTTACTCCCACTCCTGCAATTACTATCATTTTTTCCATTCCATATTCTTTTGCAATCTTCTCAGCTTCCTTAACTAATCTTTTCCCATATCCTTTATGCTGCCAAGCTTCTTTATCAGAAATTCCAAGATCAAGCTCCTGTCCATAAGTATGTAATTCTCTTAACAGAGCAGTTTTATTTGTAATCTCTCTCCTAAATGGCTTGGAAGGAATTCTAAGCCTTAATAAAGATATCAAAACATCATTTTTCACATCTTCATAACTCAGAAATATTTCTTTTCCATCAGAAGCATCATACTCTTCTCTCATAAGCTGAATATCCTCTTCAGAAATATTTGCTTTTGCATATCCAACTTCTCTACATCTTATGCATTGACATTTCAATCCTCGTTTTTTCATCTCTAGTTTAGTAATAGCTCTTAAATCCGTAGCTTTATTTCCAGCTTTTAATGATTCTAAGGGAAATTCCCTCATAATTCTCTGAATTCTGCAATATCTAGGAACTATCGCTTTCATTCTAATCAGTAATTCGATTAACTCTCTTTCGCTATAAGTTTGATACTTCCCTTGTTCCCATAGTTTTACTAAAGCAGCCCCTTCTATTACTTGCGTAGGATAAATCTTCAATTGATCTGGTTTAAATTGTTCATTCTCAAAAATCATTTTAAATAACCCATAATCATGCTCAATTGTTGACCCGGGTAAGTTTGGCATCCAATGAAACCCGACTTTAAAGCAACTTTCCTTCAGCAATCTTGTAGCTTCAATCACTTCTTTCACAGTATGCCCTCTATTAACCTTCTTATAAATAAAGTCATCAGGAATTTGAACTCCCAATTCACATCTTGTAGCACCAAATTCCAGCATTCTGTTAATATCTTCTTCTTTGCAAAAATCAGGTTTGGTCTCAACGCATAAAGTAACGCATCTATGCTTAGCAGTTTCATTCGCTTTCTTAGCTTCTTCTAAATTTTTACTGATAAATCCGTTTAGGCCATCATAACATTTCTTAATAAAGTCATATTGATAATCTAAAGGATATGAAAGGAAAGTTCCTCCCATGATAATCAATTCAATTTTCTCATTAGGGTGGTTCATCGCCTCATACGCTTTTAATCTAATCCTGACTTGCTCATAAGCGCCATAATTAACAGAAGAAGCTCGCAATACCACAGGACTTTTCTCTACATAAGAAAGAGGAACTCCAACATTAGGACAATAAATGCAAGTGCCATGCGGACAATCTCTGTGTTCAACCATCACCGCTAAAGGAGTTACTCCGCTTAAAGTCCTTACAGGCTTTCTGCTCTTGACTACACTGATGAATGACATGAAACAAGAAAAAACCTTATAAAGTTTAAAAAACTTGCTGAAATGATGATAATGAATAGAAAATGAACAATCAAATTAAGACTAAGAAGATAGATTATCAAAAAAGTAGTTGAACATGTCCAAAATTAAAATGGAAGAAGAACAAAGCGTCTTTATCGAATATTTTTGGGATTACCCTTTAATTAGAGTATTGGATTTTCTAATCTTAGGTAGAAATATGGACTACAGTATGACAGAAATAGCGAAAAATGCGGGTGTTGGTTGGACAGCTTTTTCTGAGATATGGCCCCATTTAGTGAAAAAAGAAATAGTGATATTTACAAGGAAAATAGGAAACGCGAAATTATTTCAATTAAATACAAAAAATTCATGGGTACAAGAATTAATAAAGATGGATAAACTTATAACAAAGATAGAAACTGAAAAATTTCTTTCTCAAAAAGAAATTGTGGCTTAACACTTAGGTATGATCTTCTTAAAAAATAGCTTCTTATGAATAAATAAAATATCTAACCAAGAGAAGATGAAACAACAACAGATTTGGGATGCTTTAGCAGAATCTTGGAATAGGCATAGGCAAAAACCCGTTAAGGAAGCCGTTTATTTTTCCCAATCTTGGAAACCAGGAAATATTCTTGATATCGGATGCGGGAATTGTAGAAATCTTTTGCCATTTGCTCAAAATAAATTCAAATGTTATGGCATTGATTTTAGCAAATCAATGATTGAAGAAGCTAAAAAATATATTAAAAAACATAGCGTGAAAGTTATTTTAAAAAAAGCTTCAATAGAAAAGCTTCCATTCAAAGATAAAACTTTTGATTATATGGTCTCTTTTGCTGCCTTTCATCATTTAGAAACTAAAGAAAAAAGAAAAAAAGCCTTGCAAGAGATGAAACGAGTATTAAAAGAAAATGGTTTAATCGTCATCTCGGTTTGGAATAAACTTCAGCCAAAATTTATCTTTTCAAGACAAGATGTTTTTATGCCTTGGAAGATTAAAGGAAAGACTTATTATCGTTATTATCATTTATTTACCCATCGAGAACTTGAGAAGCTTTTGAAAGAAGAAAATTTCAAAATAATTAAGTCAAATACTTTCGGGAATAATCTTACATTTTTATTAACTAAAAAGTAATAACATATAGAAAGATTTATAAAGGCCAGAATCGTAAATAATATCATTGGATAAAAACATTTCAACAATCGTACTATGAAAATCCTAGCAGCAGGCGACATCCATGGAGATATTTTCCTAGTCAGAAGATTAGCAGAAAAAGCGGAAAAAGAAAATGTAGATTTAGTCGTCTTATGTGGAGATTTAACAGATCCTGAAGAAAAAGCAGAGCATATCATAGGTCCATTTCTTAAAAAGAATAAAAGAGTTTTATTGGTTCCAGGAAATCACGAAAGCATTGCAACTGCAGATTTTCTTGCTGAACTCTATAATATAAGGAATATTCATGGTTATTCTGTTAAATATAATGATGTGGGTTTTTTCGGCTGTAGCGGAGTTACTCTAGGGCCTCATGCGCTTTCCAATATAGAAACATTCAATCTGCTGAAACAAGGGCATGAAAGAATTAAAGATGCAAGAAAAAAGATTATGGTAACTCATGAGCACCCTTTAGGTTCAAAACAGGAGTTCTCAGGTTTTCGAGGATCAAAAGGAATAAGAAAAGCAATTGATGAGCTTCAGCCAGATTTATTGCTCTGCTCTCATATCCATGAGGCAGAAGGCATAGAAGAGGTAATCGGAAAAACCAAAGTTATTAATGTAGGGCGTTCTGGAAAGATTTTGAAAATCTAACATCCAAAGATTTATATACAAGTTACCACATATGTAAACATATGGAGCAAGCAATATCTGTTAGAATACATAGAGAGGAACTAAAAGAAATAGAAAATATTTCTTTAGCAGAAAACAGAAAAAAGTCCGAAGTATTAAGAGAAGTTATAGACAAAGGAATTAAGGAAAAGAAGGTAGAAATAGCTTTAGAAAAATTTCAGAATAAAGAAGCAACAGCGTCAAAGGCATCAAAAATAGCAGGCATTCCTCTAACAGCATTCTTAGATATCCTACAAAGAAAGGGAATTAACTTTCATTATACTTTAGAAGAATTAAAGGAAGACATGAAAGACTTATCATGATAATAGATTCTTCATCTCTAATCATATTTGCAAAGATAAAAAAGCTAGATATTCTATTAAAATTATATAAACCTCTTTCAATTACTAAAGAAACCTATAAAGAAACGGTAGAACAAGGAATAATAATAAATGCACCAGATGCAAAAATAATAAACGAATTTGTAGAAAGTAAAAAAATAAAGATAAAAGATTTAGATAAAACATATGCTAAACTATCTAAGGAATTAAGAAACATATATAGCCAATTAGGGTTTGGAGAATCTGAAGCTATTGCTTTAACTTTGCAAGAAGGAGATAATATGCTTATTATGGATGAAGAACTAGGAAGAGACGTGGCTAAATTATATAATCTGAAGCCTGTAGGATCATTAAGAATATTATTGGAAGCTTATAAAGAAAATATTTTAGATGAACAAAAATTGAGAGAAACAGTAAGGGAGATGATAAAAAATAAATTTAGGCTTGGAGCAGAAGTCATCGATGAATTTTGGGTTGTATTTGATAAAATAAAAAAAGGAAGAATAAACAAAAAACAGTAAAATTTCTTTAAACTTCTTGAATTTTGCTAATCCAAATCTTTTTAAAACAAACTATAATAGTGGCAGAGAATGACACATGAATTACTAATCACAGAAAAGCCTAGCGCTGCACAGAAAATTGCCAATGCTTTAGCCGATGATGCTCCTCTAAAAAAATCAGAGAAAGGAGTTCCGTATTATGAAATTACCCATAAAGGAAAGAAGATTTTTGTAGCATGCGCCGTTGGCCATCTGTTCTCAATAGCAGAAAAACAAAAGAAAGCAGAATATCCTAATTTTGATGTATCCTGGCAGCCATCTTACCTTGTGAATAAAGATGCAGCATACACTAAAAAGTATGTGGATGTAATAAAAAAATTAGCAAAATCCTCAAAAGAGTTTGTAGTGTCATGTGATTTTGATTTAGAGGGTTCAACAATTGGGTTCAATGTTGTTAGATTTATCTGCAACCAGCAAGATGCTAAAAGAATGAAGTTCTCTACTCTCACAAAACAGGAGTTAATCTCTAGTTACGAGCATGCGATGCCCCATTTAGACTTTCCGCAAATAGAAGCAGGAGAAACGAGGCATATTATGGATTGGTTATGGGGGGTAAATGCCTCAAGAGCATTAACTAATTCAATAAAAAATGCAACCCGTCGCTATAAGTTAATGTCAACAGGAAGAGTACAAGGCCCAACCTTGCATTTAATTGTGAATAGGGAAAAAGAAATTGGAGCATTTAAACCAGAGCCATTTTGGCAGCTCCAGCTTACAGCTAGAGATAAAGGAAAACAACTAATTGCATTCCATAAAGGCAATGATTTCAAGGAAAAGAAAAAAGCAGAAGAAATACTATCAAAAACAAAATCTAAAGACGCTATTGTTGAAGATATTAAAAAATCGGATTTTCAGCAATTACCTCCCTATCCTTTTGACCTAACTACTTTGCAAACTGAAGCGTATCGCTGTTTTAAGATTCAACCATCAAAAACTTTAGAAATAGCTCAAGCTCTATATCTTGCCGGGCTAATTAGTTATCCGAGAACATCTTCTCAACAACTTTCTCCTGCTTTAGACTATAAAAGAATTATAGGAGAACTTGGAAAACAAATTGCTTATAAACCATTAGTAAAACAATTATTGGAGAAAAAGATACTTGCACCTAATAACGGTAAAAAAACAGATCCAGCTCACCCAGCTCTCTATTCAACAGGAGAAATTCCAGAAAACCTTACTGCAGAGCAGCAGAAAATTTATGATTTGATTGTAAGAAGAACATTGGCTACATTTGCAGATCCAGCTATCAGAGAAACTCAAGAGGTTATATTAAATGTTAACGAAGAACCATTTATCGCAAAAGGCACTATTACTAAGATAAAAGGCTGGCATGATTTCTATAAATATGCTCCTTATAAAGAAGAAGAACTTCCTTCATTACATAAGGGAGAGATCATCAAAAATCCTCTTATTGAACTCTTGGAAAAAGAAACTCAGCCGCCTAAAAGATTCACGCCTTCCTCCATTATTAAAAAAATGGAGGGGCTAAACCTAGGAACCAAATCCACCAGAAGCAATATTGTAGATACTCTATTCGAAAGAAACTATGTAAAAGACACGTCAATAGAAGCAACTTCTTTGGGTATAAAAACGATAGAAACTTTGGAAAAATACTCTCCAGAGATTATCGATGTAAAATTAACAAGGCATTTCGAAAAAGACATGGATCAAATTCAAGAGCAAAAGAAGAAAAAAGAGCAAGTTTTAGAAGAAGCCAAAAAAACACTGACAAAAATCTTCAAAACATTTAAAGAAAATGAACTGAAAATAGGAAAAGCATTAGCAGAAGCAAATGTAGAAACACAAAAAGAATCTTCTACAATTGGAAAATGTTCAAAATGCGGGAAAGATTTAAGGATTATGTACTCAAAAAAGAATAAACAGTATTTCATTAGCTGTGAAGATTATCAAAATTGTAAGACAACTTACTCAATTCCTAAGTACGCTCTTCCTAAGCCCGCAAATAAACAATGTGAAGCATGCGGATTCCCAATCGTAAAAATGATTCGAAAAGGAAAAAGACCATATGATTACTGCGTTAATCCTAATTGCAAAGAAAAAGAAAAATACTATAATTCTCAATCTTAAATATCACTCTTAAAAAAGTCCCCATAACTCATAGAACGATCTCTTCTAAGTACCTTGCCATTTTCCGAAAGAATCGCAAGTTCAATGCATTCCTCCTCTTGCCTGAATGCCCTATCTAAATAGAATGTCCTACTATAGTAAACGCATAAAATATCCGTAAATATTATAAAGGAAGATATTTATATCACCGAATGAGGTGATATAATATGATTTCAAAAGGAAATGATTTCTTACCGAATCTGGAGTTAAGCCAGATAA
>Ga0209542_10004417_pt1 | contig 28951 bp, 30 predicted proteins | sample RifCSPhighO2_01_FD_184028 | JGI IMG/M metagenome (GOLD analysis project Ga0209542, IMG submission 184028) | Soil microbial communities from Rifle, Colorado - Rifle CSP2_plank highO2_0.1 (SPAdes) (version 2) | ecosystem: Environmental > Terrestrial > Deep subsurface > Rock core/Sediment ...
CCGCTTTTAGTAATCCTTTCTTTCAATAATTGCTCTTTTCCTAAAACTCCAGAAACCAATCTAGAAACTGCTTCTATTACAACCATTGAAGGTAATTCTCCGCCCATTAAATCGTAATCTCCAATTGATAATTCAATATCTGCAATGTTTTTGGCTACCCTTTCATCAACTCCTTCATACCTACCTGAAATAAAAATTAATTGATCTAATTTAGAAAATTGAAAAGCCATTTTCTGATTAAACTTTTTTCCTCTTGGGGTAAACAAAACAACTTTAGATTTATGATTTAAGATTTTGGATTTATGCTTAATATAATTTACTGCTTTATAAATTGGCTCTACTTTTAAAACCATTCCTAATCCACCACCAAATGGCCTATCGTCAACCGTCTTATGATTGTCGTTTGTAAAATCTCTTAAGTTATGAGTATTTATTTTTATAAATTTTTTCTTTTGTGCTCGTGCAATCAAAGACTCCTCCTTATAAGAGTCAAATATTTTTGGAAAAATTGTAATGATATCAAATCGAAGCATGGTGATTTATAGTTAGTAGTTTAAGGTTTAAAGTTTTGGTTGTTTAGTTATTAGTTTCAACTGACAACCTTTAAACTATAACTTTAAACTTTTAACTAATAACTAATTGAAAAATTCAATCAAAAACTGCGCTTATTATGACACAGTTTTTGAAATTTTTCAATTAGAGTGAAATGTTATCGATATCTGACATTTCCTTTTTCTCCATTCTTGGAGCTCTTCCACCTTCTGGTTCCTCTATTTTTAGATTAACCCTTGCGTGGTTTTTCAATCCTACGATTCTTACCAAGTTTCTGATTGCCTTTGCTGTTGATCCTTCCTTTCCAATGATCTGTCCCATATCTTGTGGGTTTACAGTCAATGAAAGCAATACACCCATTTCGTCAACTTTTCTTTCAACTTTGACTTCTTTTGGGTTATCAACTAAAGCTTTGACAATGAATTCAAGAAACTCTTGATCAAATTCTTTTGCCATCTTTATTAGGGTCTAGTTAATTAGGGTTTAGGGTCTAGTTTTTATACTAGACGCTATACGCTAGGTGCTATACCCTATCAATTTCTAATCTGCAGTCGACTCTTTAGAGCGTGGTTTTTATATAAAACCCACACTCTTTACCCAGTGGGCTATCTGCACAATTTAATACTACACTTTTTGAAAAAACGTGTCAATTCTGAGAAATTATACAAAAAACGAGGCGAGGCACAAATTGTGACCTCGCCCCCTTGTGTCGAACCCACTTCAATCATTTTCCTCGGCGTCGATTAACGCCAACTCACACTCCATGTTCGGAAGAGATCTCTTCAGCAGTCGCCTGCTGCTTCGCCTGCTGATCCTTTCGAACCTGAGGCGCTCCAGATCTTCCTCCTCATCGTTGAAAGAAGTCACCTCCGGAGGAACTTCCACCAGATAGTGCCGATCCGCAACGATATGTTGCGGTGGCCATGGACGCGGATGCATCCTGCCAATTCGACTCAAGACTCTTTCAACACGAATCGCAAACTCATTCGACATGGCTTTTATCCTTTCTGGGCCATGTGCCACCCGATTTTCGCCACCCTCTGTGGTTGGGAGAGCTCGGGAGCTTGCTCTTCCCTTGTATCTTTCAGCGTCCTCCGACGCTTCTATGAAAAGGCGTCTTATCAGCACACCGACGAACTGCCTTGTCGTTACGCAAGGCATCTCTCTTGTTCACTTTCCCTCGAGGGAAAGTTGGACTGCCGATTACCGGCAGAAGTAGCAACCTACGCGCTTCTCTGTTTTTTATGACAGGTTGGTCAAAGGTAACTGCGATAGTGTATAATGCTGATAACCAATTCATATTATCTCACTTTCAAAAAGAACTCACGTCTTATTTTCAAAAGGCGAAAAGGAAAAAGACGCATATCCCCTTCTTTCAAATCACTAAATCCTTCAACTCGTTCAGGACAAGGAATTTATAACTTCTGGAAATTCAGAAAAAATCTGATATTCGATTATCCTTGTTATATTTCTATTAAGTAATGATTTGAAAGAAAGGTGGGAGGAGTCTGCCATGTAGCATATCCTCCCTTATTCACTAAAGTAAAACGAACGGAACTGAAACAATAAAAGCAATGACTACGACAGTCATAGCCTCCAACCAGAGAGTGCACCACTGATCCTTTTTCCATTGGCGGATAAGAAATGCTACCATGCGCCTCTGAAGTCTCTTCCCTGAAAACTTTGCTAATCGATTGAACATCTTGTTCTCTCCCCAGCAAATTGTCAATTGCAAGGCATGACCCAATGTCTACCTTACTAAACTCTATTATATAATGAATCAATCAATGAGTCAATAGAACCACTTTTTCTTTGCAAGCACACAAAAAACGTCAAAAAGACGTTTTAAGGTGAACTATTACGCTGGATTTTCCTTTGCTTTATTCTCTTTTGCTGGCTTAACTTCTTCTGCCTGAGGTTCCTCTGCTTTTAATTGTTTTGCAACCGGAGCTTCTACCTCGACTGCTGGAGTTTCAGCAGGTGCTGGCACTTCTGCTACTGGCTGTGCAATTTCTACGGGAGCAGCTACTGCTACCGGAGCTTCAACTGGTTTTTTAGATTTCTTAGTAAGATTCACTTTAGTTCCTTCAATTATTTTTTCAGAAATAATCATATTATGAACAGTGTCCGATGGCTTTGCTCCAACTTTCAACCAATGTAAAACTCTCTCTTTATTAAGAGCGCTTCTCTTAGTTAATGGGTCAAAATATCCCAAGTCATCAATTGACTTTCCTCCTTTTGCCGATGTTCTTTTGTCAGTCACTACTATTCTGAAAAATGGCTGATTCTTTTTTCCTTTTCTTTTTAATCTTATTACTAACATTCTTTTGATTTATGATTTATGATTTATGATTTAATAATTCTACTAATTCCAGCGCTTTATAATAAGTGCTGCTTTAGCGGCTTCTTCTTCTGCCTCTTGCTTTGAATATCCATCTCCATCTGCAACCCTTTCTTCTTCTAAAAATACTCCTATCGTGAATTTCTTTTTATGGTCGGGTCCAGATTCTTTTATTACTCTATACATTGGCGTTATTCCCTCTTTATCCTGCGCCTCTTCCTGAAACTTTGATTTAGCGTCTTTATAAAGTTTTTTCTGAATAACCTCTGAAAGCTTAGATAATAAATATTTTTTTATAAATTCGTCGCATGGCGTATATCCTGAATCAAGATACATTGCCCCAACAAAAGATTCAAATGTGTTAGCTAAAATATATTGCCTAGCTTTTCCCAATTCTTTTGATTCCCCTCTTGATAATAAAAGAAAATCGTTAAAGCCTAACTCATCTGCAACTTGCGATAACATTTTAGCATTTACTAAAGCTGCTCTCCAGTTAGTTAGCTCTCCTTCCGGTTTATCTGGATTATCTTTATATAGATGCTCTGTTACCACTAATTCCAATACTGCATCTCCCAAAAATTCTAATCTTTCGTTTTGCTCTAATCCAAGACCTGGATTCTCATTTAGGTAAGATCTGTGAACAAAAGCTTGCTTTAAAAGATTTTTATTTTTAAAACTTACTTTTAACTTCTCTTCTAATAACGAAAAATCCTTCACGTTAGTTGATAGTTTGTAGTGAGTAGTGAGTAGTGGATAAAACTTTTTATGTTCTACAAACTACTCACTACCAACTACTCACTCGGTTCTAATTGTTTAATTCAAGATATATAAAATTCATTAGCGAATCAAGGTTTTGCTGTAGGCAAGTTCTTATAAACTGTTCCCAAAACTCCGTTAACGAATTTTCCCGATGTTCTTCCTGAAAATGTCTTAGCTAATTCAATTGCTTCATTAATCGCTACTTTTGGAGGAACTTCTTCTTTATTACTATATAAAAGTTCGTATAGACCCATTCTCAATATATTCCTATCAACTAAAGGTATTTGCTGTATTGGCCATTCTGGAGCTGCCTTCTCTATTATATTATCAATGTCTGTCTGGTGTTTTAGTATCCCCTCGGCTAAACTTTTAACGAAACTTAAATCCTCTAAGCCAGGACCGAAATCCTTAATATTCCTATCTAAGATAGTTTCAAGCGCTCCCTTATTTTGCCCATAAAAATCCCATTCATATAGGCTTTGCAACACAATTGATCTTGATAAGTGCCGACTTGCCATTCTTAAGTTTATAGTTTGTAGTTTTTAGTGAGTAATAGCTAATCGTCTATAAGCTACTCACTACCAACTACTCCCTAGAATTACTTCTTTGAAAGATCTTCCATCGCTAACGGAGACTCCTTCTTGCTTGATTTTTCTACGTCCTTAATCTCCTTTTCCTTAATCTTCTTTTCCTTTTTCGTCAATTTTCCTAAAACATTTATAATTTCCTTTCCTTTATAATATCCGCAATTTTTGCAAACTGTATGTGGTCTTGCAGGTTTTCCACACTTTGGACAAGACGTCAAAGCCGCAGGAGTTATGAAAATATGCATCCTGCGTTGTCCTACGCTTGATCTTGTATGTTTATGTCTTGGAACTGCCATTGTTTATTAGTTTTTAGTTTGTAGTAAGTAGTGAGTAGGTTGTTAACGATGTTACGTTCCCTGCCTGCCGGCAGGCAGGTACAAACTATTCACTACCAACTACGCACTTTATACTACCAGACAAATTAATTTTTTGCAATATCAGTCATTGGATAGAAGCTTCTTCTATGAATCTTTGAAGGCCCTAGCTCTTCTAACTGCTTTAAATGTAACTTCGTGCCGTATCCCTTGTGTTTATCAAAAGAATATCCTGGATATTTTTTATGGTATTTTTGCATAATCTTATCTCTAGTTACCTTAGCTATTATTCCAGCTGCGGCACACGAAAACACTTTTCCATCAGCTCCAATAATAGATTTTTGCTTCGGTTCACTAAAGCTTTCGCAAAAGCGACTTCTTTTGAAATTAAGCGTGAAATTCCCATCTAAAATCAAAAAGACACTGTTCTTCAAAAATTGACGGCCGTCAATTTTTGAAGTAATTTCTTCTAATGATTTTATCATTGCCAATTTTGTCGCCTCTAAAATATTTATTTTATCTATTATCTTTTCTGAAACAATGCCAACCCCCCATATAATTTCAGAATGACTGGTTAATTTTTCATAAAAAAATTCTCTCTGTTTTTCAGAAAGTTTTTTAGAGTCATTTATTTTTCCCATTCTATACTTAACTCCAGGTCTAATTATTACAGCCGCTGCAACCACGGGACCAGCTAAAGGGCCTCTTCCCGCTTCATCTAATCCAGCAACCAATTCATATCCTTGTTTCCACAAAAATTTTTCTTCATTAAAATTTACCGCCATTGAATTATTCTATCAGATTTCATTCAACAAAAAAGCCCTGCAACACCAAATAGTGGCAAGGCTATAAAAACACGGGTCGTTAATAATTTGGATTTCTATTCCATGAGGATCCAAATTATTTCATGACAATATAAAAATTACACCAACAAAGAAGCTTGTAGCTAAAGCATACCAAAACCTTTTATTGCGCCACCCCAGTTCCAATTCATAAATAGCAACCACTCCCGTAAAGATTGCCAAAGCAAGAAAAACATCTTGAATCGTAATCATTTAAATTCCCTTGGCAAAATTCGGTTTGCCGCCGTCGGTTTTTAGCCGAATGAGTTGTTAATTTACTAAATATATATTATCATTATAATTTACTATTGTCAATGCTTGTACAAGCTTCACTTAAAAAGTAAAATTGAGGATAGTTTTTAGTTTAAGGTTTAGGGGTTAAGTTATCTAGTTTATAGTTGAACAGGGGCAACAGAATAATAACTATAATCACTTGAGAAGCCAAAAAATGAGATGATTTCAAGGCGAGACGAGGAGACTTATCAGTGAAAACAGATAAGTTAACGAAGTCTCAACGAAGAAATCAGCCATTTGTTGGCTTCCCGAGAGGTGGGGCAATTTGGTTAATCTTCATCGTTGCAACGTCGTCGGCTTATCGCTGACCGCTTGATAAGCCTCCTAGTTGCGCCTTGAATATTAACTAAATTGCCTTCCACTCAAGTGACTATAGTTATTATTCTGCTGCCTAAAACTTTTAAACTATAACTTTAGACTTTTAATTTTAAACTCTTTATGAAATTTACACACTTACACCCCATTAGAAATTTTACGCTGCGAGCCCTCGCTATTTCTAACGGGGCAAGCACTCATTCATTATAATGACTAAGTTCACCCACTTACATACCCACTCCCATTATTCATTATTAGACGGATTACCAAAAATCCCAGATCTTATTGATTGCGTTAAAGATCTTGGAATGGATTCTGTAGCCTTAACCGATCACGGAGTTTTATACGGCGCTGTAGAATTTTTTAAAGTAGCAAAAGAAAAAGGCGTAAAACCGATTATTGGATGCGAAGTTTATGTAGCTTTTGAAAAACATACAGATAAAAGACCAAACATAGATTCAAAGAGTTATCATATGATTTTACTGGCAAAAAACCAGATAGGATACCAAAATTTGGTTAAGTTAGTAACTAAAGCTCATTTAGAAGGATACTATTACAAACCAAGAATAGACGAAGAATTATTAGAACAACATGCCGAAGGATTAATAGGAACATCAGCTTGTATTAACGGAAAAATTCCAAAACTATTATTGGCTAATAAATTAGAGGAGGCCGAAGCTTTAGCGCTAAGATATCAAAAACTATTTGGTAAAGATAGCTTCTATTTTGAATTGCAACACCACCAATCAATTCCAGAACAGGAAAAAGTAAACAAAAAACTGACTGAGCTTTCCAAGAAAACTGGAATTCCTTTGATTGCAACCAACGATATTCACTATTTAAGACCAGAAGATGCCGAGGCTCAGGATGTTTTAATGTTGATTAATACGGGAGCTGACCCAAATGACCCAGAAAGACTTTCTTTAAAGTCTGATGATTTTTCCATGCTTAGCCCAGATGCCATGCTTGAACATTTTAAAGATGTTCCAGAAGCAATTGAAAATACCCAGAAAATAGTTGAGCTTTGCGACTTTGAATTTGAATTAGGAAAAACCCGCCTCCCCCATTTTGATGTTCCGGGCGGAAAAACACCTGAAGAATATTTAACCCAGATATCAAAAGAAGGATTAAGAAAAAGATTTGGTGAAAATATAACCCAAGAGATGAAAGATAGATTAGATTATGAATTATCAGTTATTAATAAAACCGGATTCTCTTCATATATATTGATTGTTCAAGACTTTATTAACTGGGCCAAACAAAACAGAATAGTTGTGGGACCAGGTAGAGGTTCAGCCGGAGGTTCTTTGGTTTGCTATGTAACTAACATTACTAACGTAAATCCTTTAAAACATGATTTACTTTTTGAGAGGTTTTTAAATCCAGAAAGAATTGCTATGCCTGATATTGACGTTGACTTTACTGACCGAAGAAGAGATGAAGTTTTAAAATATGTTTCAGAAAAATACGGCCACGATAAAGTTGCCCAAATAATTACTTTTGGAACCATGGCTTCAAGAGCTGTGATCAGAGATGTTGGCAGGGCTTTAGCATATTCTTACAGCTACTGTGATGCATTAGCTAAAATGGTTCCATTTGGAATGGATTTATCAGAAACAATGGATAAAGTTTCTGAATTCAAAAGTCTCTACGATTCAGACCCTATGGGTAAAAGATTAATAGACTTAGCTTTAAAGCTTGAAGGGGTGGCAAGGCACGCTTCAACTCATGCCTGCGGAGTTGTGATTTCAGCAGTTCCTCTTGATGAAATGGTTCCATTGCAACATCCTCCAGGACAAGAAACCAATATTGTTACTCAATATGAAATGCATGCCATTGAAGATTTAGGAATTTTGAAGATGGATTTTTTGGGGTTGAAAAACTTAACTATAATAGAAGATACTTTGGCTAGAATTTATGTAATTAGAAATGAAAAAATAGATATTGAAAATATTCCGTTTGACGACAAGCCAACTTACAAGTTATTGCAAGATGCTATAACCACTTCCGTGTTTCAATTAGAATGTTTATCGGGAGACACAAAAGTTTCCAACACCAGTATAAAAAAACTGTATGAGAGAAAAGATCGCAAACGTATGCAATCAGTTTATTTAGATGAAGGAAAAATTCACCGTAATGAAATTATTGACATTTTAAAAGGTCCAGAAAAAGAATTCTATAACCTTGTTGCTGAAAATAAGTGGTCCATTAAGGCGTCTAAAGATCATTACTTTATGACTTATGATGGCTGGAAAAAATTAGAAGATATTAAGCCGGGCGAGAGGTTAATGATTAATTTGAAAGCAAATCATACCATTTATAACACATGCCAAACTTGCGGCAAACAAATTGACGGCCAAAGGGAAGGTAAAAGCAATCTTTGCTACCGATGTTCTGCAAGACATTATAGTAATCCTAGCAAGTCAGAATCAAGAAGAAAAATTAAAGAATCAAGAATGAGATTTTATCAAAATGGCGGTAAACCGTGGAATATTGGCTTAACAGCAGAAAACAATACCAAGCTAAAACTCACTGGAGAAAAAATATCAAAAGCACTATCTGGAAGATCGTTAGAAGAATTATGGGGCAAAGAAAGAGCTGAAAAATTCAGGAAGGAGCACTCATTAAGGATGACTGGTAAAAATAATTCTATGTTTGGAATGCCATCTCCACATAGAAAGGGAGGATTTAGAAAAGATTTAAACCATTACGTGAGATCTTCTTGGGAGGCTGACTTTGCCAGAATTTTGAATTTACATAAAATATCATATCAATATGAACCTACAACATTTCCTTTAACCAAAACAAATGGAGAAATTATAAACTATACTCCTGATTTTTATGTTCCTTCACAAAATATGTTTTATGAGATTAAGGGATGGATGCATGATGCCGATGTCGAAAAAATTAAGTTATTCCAAGAGCAATACCCACAATATCAATTTACCATTATAAGTGCTACAAAATTTGCAGAACTTTCTTTGAAATATAAAAAACTAATCTCTTGGGAATGTCCACAAATGCCGAAGAAAGATTTTAACTTTATCAAAGTTAAAGAAATAATATATGCCGGAAAAGAAACTTCTTATGACATTAAAATGAAGTCTCCCGGCAACAACTTTATTGCTAATGGTTTTCTAGTTCATAACAGCGACGGCATGAAAAGATATTTGAAAGATTTGAAACCAACCGAATTTGAAGACATCATTGCTATGGTAGCTTTATATAGGCCAGGACCCATGCAATTTATTCCAGATTATATAGAAAGAAAACATGGAAAACAAAAGATAGAATACATCCACGAAAAACTTGAACCTATTTTGAAAAGCACTTATGGAATTATGATTTATCAAGAGCAATTGATGAAATTGGCTCAAGATATTGCTGGGTTCACGCTCGGAGAAGCTGACGTTTTAAGAAAAGCAGTTGGAAAGAAAATAAAATCACTGCTTGACGCTCAAGAAAAGAAATTTATAGAAGGATGTGTTAAAAACGGCACTTCTAAAAAAATCGCAGAAGAACTTTGGCAGTGGATTCTGCCATTCGCAGCTTATGGATTTAATAAATCTCATTCAGCAGCCTACGCCACTATTGCCTATCAGACAGCCTATTTAAAAGCCCACTACCCTGTTGAATTCATGGCGGCTGTTTTAACTTCAGAAAAAACTGACGTCGAAAGGATTGCCCTATTAATAGAAGAATGCAAAAAAATGGATATCGAAGTTCTTCCTCCAAATATTAATGAATCTCTTAAAAACTTTACCGTAGTTCCAGATCAAAATAAAATAAGATTTGGTCTTTTAGCAGTTAAAAATGTTGGAGAAAACATTATTGACGCTGTTACCGAAGAAATAAAAGCCAATGGACAATTCAAGTCAATGTCAGATTTTATTAATAGAGTTCAATCTAAAGATTTGAATAAAAAATCTATGGAAGCTTTGATAAAAGCTGGAGCCTTTGATCAATTTGCTGAAAGAAATCAGCTTTTACAAAATCTAGAAAGACTTCTGGAAATAGCCAGAGAAAATACTAAAAATAAATCCAATGGGCAAATTGGATTATTTACATCAGCTTCATCCTATAAACCAACTGAAATAAAAATGGAACCAGCTGAACCAGCAAAAATGCTAGAGAAATTAACATGGGAAAAAGAATTGCTTGGATTATATGTTAGTTCTCACCCATTAAATGGATTTAGAAAAGTATTTGAATCAAGAACAACTCCAATTTCAAAGATAGATAAATCAATGATAAACAAAAAAGTCCTTTTGGGTGGACTAATAAATAGCGTTAAGAAAATAATAACTAAAAATGGAAAACCCATGCTCTTCATAAAATTTGAAGACTTAACTGCTAAAACAGAGGTGGTAGTTTTTCCTAACTTATTAGAAAGAAATCCAAATGCCCTACAAGAAAACAAAGTGGTATTTTTTGCCGGCCGAGTTGATGATAGAAACGGAGAGATAAAAATTATTGCTGACGACGTTCAAGAAATAGTAACATCATAATTTAAACAATAGAAAAGCCGCAGTTTGATTTTATCAAACACGCGGCTTTTTTGATTCACTAAATCAAACACAACCAGAACTAATAATATCAAGGTAAGTCCTAAATTTTTCCATAGCATCTCTTTGATTCTGTTTAACTTCGCCATATGACATCTTGAAAATTCTTCCCGTCTCTTCTGGCGTATAAACGTAGCCGTCACCAAGACCATAGAGACCTTTGATAATATCTTTCTCAACCTGATCCAGGCAATTAATTGCCTCCATCACTCTAGGTCTCGATTGATCCAATTGTTCCCTAGAAAGAGATTCTGGAGATTCATCTGGAAAAACATCCATAAGAAAATTAACCAATGGATCTTTCTGTTGCTGATTTGTGCTCATACCCCCACCCTCCTTTATAAAGTGCTACATGAATTGCACAACGCAACTCATTAGTTTCTAATATTACAACTTTTTAAAAATCATGTCAATCAATAATTGCCACTATGTCTCCTATAACTAAACCAAACTCATTTACTAATCCCCCGTTTATTTCTAAAACATATTTGGCGTTTTGGTTAGGATCGATGTTTGAACAATCTCCATCAACTGGACATGGCTTTGCATTTTCTTTTATAAAAACTATATTACTATTCTTATCTATCCAAATCATATCCAAAGGAATTAACGTATTCTTCATCCAAAAAGGATAATTTGCTTCCTTGCTAAATACAAAAAGCATTCCTTTGTCTTTATCTAAAGAAGTTCTATTCATGAGTCCCTTTTTTTGTTCAAAAAAACTTGAGACTATCTCTACCTGAAAACAACCTTTAGATTTATCGGTTAAATAATCTGATAAGCAAACACTGGTTGTTTTTGGATGTTTAAAAAATAAATTAAACTCTATTATTGATAATCCAGCTAATATAATCAATAAAAAAACCGTTATTTTAAAAATAGTAATTTTTGATATTTTAGGATTTACTGGAGGCATAAAAAATGATATTATCTTTAAATGACTATTTAAATCATTTTAATACACTTTAATATTAAAACAATGCAAAAAATAGAAGAAATCAGACATTCTTTAGCTCATGTTTTAGCATCAGCTGTTATGGAATATTGGCCAAAAACTAAATTAGCCATCGGCCCTTCGATAGAAAACGGTTTTTATTACGATATGGAAACCCCAAGGCCTTTAGCTCCTGCTGACTTAGAAAAACTAGAATCTAGAATGAGAGAGATAATAAAAGAAAATCAAAAATTTGTTGGTAAAAAGGTTACCAAAATTACAGCTAAGAAATTATTTAAACAAAGTCCCTACAAGCTAGAAATTATCAAAGAGCTTCCTGGAACAACTGTTGGAACCTACCAAAACGGAGATTTTTTGGATTTGTGCAAGGGAGGTCACGTTAAAAATACTTCTGAAATAAATTCTAACGCTTTTAAATTAACTAAGATTGCTGGAGCCTACTGGAGAGGAAATCAAAAAAATAAAATGTTAACCCGTGTTTACGGCGTTGCATTTGAAACGGAAAAAGAATTAATGGATTATTTAAATATGCTCCAAGAAGCAGAAAAAAGAGACCATAGAAAACTCGGCAAAGAATTAGATTTATTTACTTTTTCAGATTTAGTGGGAGCTGGATTACCTTTATATACACCAAAGGGAACAATTTTAAGAGATGAACTAGCAAAATTCTCTGAGGATTTACAAAGAGAAAAAGGATTCCAAAAAGTTTGGATCCCCCACATCACTAAAATTGATTTATATAAAAAATCTGGACATTGGGAAAAATTCGGCGAAGAATTATTTTTAGTTAAGAGCCAAGAATCTTCTGATGAATTTGCTTTAAAACCAATGAATTGCCCCCATCATACACAGATTTATGCTTCTAAGCCCCGCAGCTACAAAGATTTGCCTTTAAGATTTATGGAAACTACAACTTGTTACAGAGATGAAAAAACAGGAGAACTTTCAGGGCTAACTAGAGTAAGATCTCTAACTCAAGACGATGCTCATATTTTTTGCACTATGGAACAGGTTGAAAAAGAATTTGAAAATATCATGGAAATGATAAAAACCATGTACGGTAAGTTAGATTTGAAATTTAAAGCAAGATTGTCTTTTTCTGATCCAAAACAACCTAAAAAATATTTAGGAGACAAGAATAACTGGAAAAAAGCAGAAGAAATAATAGAATCGGTGGCTAAAAAGCTTAATCTAGATTATGTAATTGCTGCAGGTGAAGCTGCTTTTTATGGCCCTAAAATAGATATTATAGTAACTGATGCTTTAGGTAGAGAATGGCAATGTGCAACAGAGCAACTTGATTTCGTTCAGCCAGTCAGGTTTGGCTTAGAATATACATCAGAAGATGGGTCTAAAAAAACACCTGTCATGATACATAAGGCTTTATTAGGAACTATTGATAGGTTTTTGGGAGTTTATATAGAACATACGGCCGGAGCTTTTCCTTTATGGTTATCCCCTGTTCAAGTTTCAATACTGCCAATTTCAGATAAATTAGAATCTTATGCAAGCGAAATAAAAAATACTTTAGATAAAGAAGGGATCAGAACAGAAATTAAAAATGAAAATGACACTTTAGGGAAAAAAATAAGAGAAGCTGAAATGCAAAAAAACCCTTATATTTTAATTGTCGGAGAAAAAGAAAAGGAAGCTGGCTCTGTTAGTATTAGGCAAAGAGGAAAGGGAGATTTAGGCCAAATGGCTTTAGAAGAATTTATTAAAAAAGTCAAAGAAGAAATCAATTTAAAAAGTTAGTAGTTGGTAGCGAGTAGTTTGTAGTTTTATTTTTTCTACTCACTACAAACTACAAACTACAAACTAAATCTTTATGGAAACAACAGAAGGTTTAAAAAATTTAATATCAAAATACGATCTTTGGCAAAAATCATTAAAGCCCGTAGAAGGAGTTCAAACTCTTCACGTTGATGAAGTAGCTTCTAAAGTGGCTGCTTTCTATGAACAAATAAGAACAATTATTGATTGGCAGGAAGAGCATTTAATGAGAAGGGCTGCCATTATAAGAAAATTAAAAAGAAGATTTAGCGAAGTTAATAGCTCGTCAGCAGAAAATTTATCAGAATCTTTAGTTTTAGACCTTATAAGAGGAGGTTTCTTTCCTAACGACAAGATAGAAGAACAAAAACCACGGGAAGTCCAAAAGATAATAGACAAATATACTTTTATTATCCAAAGTAACCCAAAGATAAACGAAGAAAAAAGCGGAGAAATTTTTTATAATAAAATATTAGAAATCGCAGCCTGTGAAATAGAAGAAACTCTATCCCCGTCTATCAAGGAAATGGCCTTAATAGATTTCATGTTTAACACCATCAAAGATCATATTTTAATAAATAATGTTATTCATGAAAGAGGCTTAATAAAAAAAGAAGATAAAGATATATTAATCTATATAGCCGTACAACAAGCATTATTTAAGCTTGATTCGCCCATAATAACCTATAACCTAATAAAGTATAAATATTCCTTTTGGGAAAATCCATCAGAAGAGGATCTTTTAAAGATATCTCAAAATATAATAAATATATTAAAATCTATAGAAATAGATTTATCTCATCCTTTTCTAAAAAAAATATATAACATATGCGAAAAATATGACACAGCCTATCTTGTAATTTCAGATGTACTTGTTAAAAATAAAGATGAGGATATAAACGAAAAAATCAAAGAGCCAAAGTTAATAGAAAAAGATATAAGACAGTCATATGAAAACAGGCTTAAACAACTTAAAGCTAGAATAACCAGAGCTGCTGTTTATTCAGTTGCCTCAATTTTCGTAACCAAAATAGTTTCTCTTCTGCTGCTTGAAATCATAATTGCTAAAATAACAAATGAAGGTATAAATTATATATTTTTAACAGCAGACGTTCTAATACCAACACTATTAATGACCTTCTTAGTGCTTACTGTTAAGTCTCCTTCAAGAAACAATATTAATGTGGTTGTAATGGAAACCATTAAAATAATTTACCAAGATCAAAAAATAGACAACTACGAAATAAAAATATCAAAAAAGAGAGGTTTAATAGGAAGAATAATATTATCTTTAATTTACTCTACAGGTTCTTTAATATCTTTTGGAGTTATATTCTTAATATTCAACTACTTCCACTTCCCTGTTATATCTATGATAATAAACTTCATCTTCATAGCCTTGATACTATTTGCTGGAACAGCTATTCAAAAGGTAGCTAACGAGCTTACTATGGAAGAGATTAAAGAAGGTGTAATAGAGTTTATATCAGACGTTCTTTTCTTACCTGTCACAGAAATTGGCAGATGGATGTCTGAAACATGGAAACAATACAACATCATTGCTTCATTCTTTAATGCAATGATAGACATGCCATTTTCTGCTTTTGTAGAATTCATAGAAAGATGGCGATATTTTATAAAAGAAAGGAAAGAAGACCTCAGATAAGTGAGTAGTTAATAGTGAGTAGTTTGTAGAAGAAAAAACATCCACTATTCACTACCAACTATAAACTACAAACTTGAATAATAAACTTATTGTAATATTGGGTCCTACGGCATCTGGTAAAACAGACCTCTCTGTTAAATTAGCCAAAAAATACAATGGCGAAATAGTTTCTGCTGACTCAAGGCAGGTTTATAAAGGACTTAATATCGGTTCTGGCAAAATTACAAAAAAGGAGATGCAAGGTATTCTCCATCACCTTTTAGATGTAGCTAATCCAAAAAGAAAGTTTACTGTTGCTCAATATCAAAAACTAGCTATAAAAGAAATAAAAAAGATACAAGCAAAGGGTAAAATTCCATTTTTAGTTGGAGGAACCGGTTTTTACATACAATCGGTAGTTGATGGAATAATATTACCAGAAGTAAAGCCCAATTATAAATTAAGAAAAGAATTATCTAAAAAAACAGTAAAAGAACTTTTTAACATATTAAAAAAGCTAGACCCCAAAAGATCAAAAACCATTGATGCAAAAAACGCTGTTAGACTTATAAGAGCAATTGAGATAATTAAATCAACTAAAAAACCTATTCAAAAAATAATTTCAAAACCAGAATTTGAGGTTTTAGAAATAGGAATAAAAAAATCTCCAGAAGAACTAAAAAAGTTAATTCATAAAAGATTAGAGAAAAGATTAAAACAACCTGCTCGCGCAGGCGGGGGCATGATAAAAGAAGTAATAAATCTTCATAAGAATGGATTATCTTTCAAAAGATTAGAAGAATTAGGATTAGAGTATCGCTATATTACACAATATCTGCAAGAAAAATTAAGCTACGAAGAAATGATTAATATTCTAGAAAAAGAAAGCTGGCACTATGCTAAACGCCAGATGACCTGGTTTTCCGCCCACGGCGGATCCCTGCCTACCGGACAGGCAGGCGCCTCTGGAGTAAAAAAAGACAAAAAAATACATTGGATAAGAACTTACAGAGAAATACTCACTACTATTGACAAATTTATAAATAAGTGATATTATTAATATAGAACATTGAAGGCAGTAATGTTTGCTGCCAAAAAAGAGTGTTTTTAAGAAGGGTTAAAGAAATGCCGACGACGAAGTTAGTTATCAATGAAGTGCGGACACGGACCCTGTCTGCTGCAGGGTTCGTCCACGTGACGGGATTGATGACGTATAATGGGCATGGAAGCTCATTGCGCACAATTCAGCCAAATCGGCAACAACTCGGCAGATGTGACAGAAATAATGGGACGATGGTTTTGGTCACCGAAGACGGTGAGGTCTGGCTGAGAGATTCGAGCATAAGCTCAATGGAAGTCGATGATACCATTGACCTCTACGCTCCCAACGGTTCCGGCGCCTACGTCCCCTGCAGCAACGGAGAGAGCCTCGGAACACATGCCATGCTCGAACGGATCGTCGATCCGTTCGACAATCGCTCCGGAAATCCCGTTCCGGAAATCCAGGACTAAAATCGGCTTTCGCCAATACAAAACAAAGCCCGAGTTCAAATGAACTCGGGCTTCTTTATTTTCAAAGGAGTGAGTATATAAAAATGTAACATCATTATATTTTTATATACGAACGAGTGCATAAAATATGCTTTGCATATTTTAATTTTAGCTTAATAATTTTTTAAGTGTTTCTTGTACTGCTCCTGGATTAGCCGTCCCTCTAGTTTCTTTCATGACTTGTCCTGCTAAGAACTGCAGGGCATTTTTATTTCCAGATTTATAATCTTCAACTGGCTTAGCATTATTTTCAATTACTTTTTTTACTGCTTCCTCTAATGCGCCAGAATCTTTCATCTGCCCCCAATTATTTTCATCAACTATAGAAGAAGGGTCAGAGCCTGTATTAAACATATCCCGCAAAACCATCTTAGCTACCTTGCTTGATATTTCATCCTTATAAATCATTTTTATGAATTCGGCGAAATTTTCAGCTGTAATTTTAAAATTGCTTCTCACAAATTCCGCTTGTGCTGAGCTTACCGAAGTATTTCCCAACAAGCCCCTAACATCAGATATTAAATAATTGGCCACCAATTGGTGAAGCCTGCTTTCTTTCTTATTAGCTTTTTCAGAGTGTTTATCTTCTTCTACCATGTCTTCAAACTCTGAAATAACATCTTCATAATATTCTGAAAAATCCTTGTCTATTACAAAAATTTCTATTGATTTTTCATCTATCCCATACTCTTTAGCAAACCTCTCTCTTTTGCGATCTGGTAGCTCTGGGATAGTTGATTTTATCTTTTCAATATATTCTTTTTCAAAATGTAAAGGAGGTAAATCTGGCTCTGGAAAATATCTATAATCATGAGCTTCCTCTTTTTCTCGTTGACTAAAGGTTATTTCTTTTTTATCATTCCATCCCCTGGTTTCCTGAACCACTTTCTCCCCTGACTCTAAAACTTCTTCCTGCCTTTTAATCTCAAAATCAATTGCCTTTTCAACAACTCTAAAAGAATTCAAGTTCTTTATTTCAACTTTTGTTCCAAGTGTCTTTCCTTTGCTAATACTAATATTAACCTCAACTCTCATTAAACCTTTGTCCATATCAGCATCAGAAACGCCCAAATACCTAAAAATTAACTGTAACTCTTCTGCGAATTCTCTAGCTTGAACACCAGAAGTAATATCTGGCTCTGTTACAAGTTCCATTAAAGGAACTCCTGCCCTGTTTAGATTAACTAAAGAATAACCTGCTTGCGCAGTCAAGTCAGCTCCATCTGGATGGACTAAACTTCCTGTATCTTCTTCTAAATGAATTCTAGTTATTCCAATTTTTCCTCGCTTCGCCGAAGCTTTATTCGAAGGAGAGTTGTCACCTATTTCTAAATATCCTTTTTCGCATAAAGGCTGGTCATATTGAGAAATCTGATAACCTTTAGGTAAATCAGGATAGAAATAGTTCTTTCTATCAAACTTTGATTCCTCTGCTATTTTACAATTTAAAGCTAATCCAGATTTTATAACTTTCTTAATAGCCTCTTCGTTAGCTACCGGTAGAGTTCCCGGTTGAGCCGTACAAACCGGACAAATATTAAAATTAGGCCTCTTTTCATTGGGGTCGTTTTTACAACTGCAAAACATCTTTGAGTTCGTATTTAGCTCTGCATGAATTTCTAACCCTATGGTTGGCTTGTACATATGATTTTGTGAGATAAGCGAGCAAAATCATGCCAAGAAAGGTAAGCTTGATACATAGAATGCCTTGTAGCTTATCTGGCAATGCCCTGCTAACTTAATTATTGCGACGATGCATTTTCAACACGAATATGCCTTACTTTTCAATTTATCTAAATATATCAAAATTAGCTAAAAAATAAAAGCCCCAATTTCTCAGGGCATTACCTTTTAGAAAGGTATTGGTGCATTACTATGCCAGAGAGATTTTGTCTCTTCTTCAATTGAATTATAAAGCTTTACAATTATTACCACCTTATCAACGAATGTTTTGCTAATTTCTATCTCGGCGACTATTTCAAGATCCTTGGGGATAGTGAAATTACCAGAAATATTAATACGACTACCAATTTTTTCTTTAAAAAAGATTAGTAGGTTATCCATATCAGGAATCAATATTCCCATGATTTCAATTCTTGAACGATTAATAGTATCGTGTTCAAAAAAACTAACGACTTTGGCTTGCATAGTAAGCCTTTTTAAAGGATCGGAAGAGAACTTTTACCCATCCTATCAAAATTGTACCTATTTTACAATCAGAATTACCTCTGATAGTATGTATACTATGATTGTTAAAGCTATCAAAACAAGGAGATTAAATCCGCCAAAAGACGACCTGATTTCTGCTATAAAACAGTCGATAAAGAAGGTGGAAGAAAACAGCATTATTGCCATTACTTCCAAGGTTGTAAGTATATGGCAAGGACAATGTGTATCAATGAAAGATTGCCACAAAGATGACCTAGTAACGCAAGAAGCTGATTTTTATCTACCAAGAAAAGTGGTTCCAGGAGCCTGGTGTATGCACACCCTAAAAAATAATGTTTTTATTCCATCGGCTGGGATTGATGAGAGCAATGCCAATGGATACTATATATTATGGCCAGAAAAATTAGACGAAACTGCAAAAAAATTATGGCTATGGCTTAAGAAAGAATATAAAGTTAAAAATGTAGGAATTATCATTACAGATTCTCATACTATTCCGCTAAGAAGGGGCGTTTTAGGGATATCTTTAGCTCATTACGGGTTTAATCCTTTAAAAGATTATAGAGATAAAAAAGACTTGTTTGGTAGAGAATTCAAGATGACTCAAACAAATATTGCTGATGGTTTAGCTGCGGCTTCAGTTGTATTGATGGGAGAGGGGGCCGAATCAACTCCGATTTGTATCATAAAAGATATTCCATGGGTAAAATTTACTTCAAAACCAATGAAATATAAAAAACCTTTTTCCTCTTTCATTATAAAAACAAAAGAAGATCTCTATTATCCCCTGTTTAAGTCCATGCCTTGGGAAAAAGGTAAGAAAAAAAAGAGCCTATTAAGGCTCTTTTTTTTCTAATATTACAAATGAATATGAATATAGATTCTTTTCGTCTGGCTGGTGATCTTCTCTAGTAATTTCATTCCAGTCTGACATCTCAAATTCCGGGAACCATATATCTCCCTCAAAATCTTGATGGATAAATGTTAAGTACATTCTATCGGCTAATGGTAAAAATTGTTTATAAACTGAAGCTCCACCACAAATCATTACTTCTTCATCTGGTTTGATCATAGATAAAGCTTCTTCTATCGAATAAGCTAAGCTGCAACTTTCTGGAGCTTTTAACGTTAGATCATTAGTTAAAATTATATGCCTTCTATTTGGCAACGGTTTTTCTCCAATAGATTTAAAAGTATTTAAACCAAGAATAATAGTTTTGTTTAAAGTCTTGTCTTTGAACCACTTAAAATCAGCTGGTAAATGCCATGGCAATTTATTTTTATTTCCTATAACCCTGTTTTTTGCTAAAGCTGAAATAATTGAAATCATAAAAATCAGAAAATAGAACCTAGAAGCTAGAAATATAGAAGGAAATTTTTGTATTCTATTTTCAAGCGAGTGAGGTTTTGATCTTTTAAATCATAATTTATAATATTAAAACTGAACGAACGCTGAAAATATGCTTTGCATATTTTCTATATTTCTATATTTCTAAGTTCTAATCTATACTGCCATCGGAGCTTTAATACTAGGGTGATATTTATAGTCAAGAAGCTTAATGTCTTCCATAGTAAACTTATCTATGTCTTTTATTTCTGGATTCAACCATAATTTTGGTAAAGGATATAATTCTCTTGAAAGTTGCTCTTTTACTTGTTCAAAATGATTCAAATATATATGAGCATCGGCTAATATTAAAATACATTCATCGGCTTCAAGTCCTGTAACTTGAGCAACCATACAAAGCAACAAAGCATAAGAAGCGATGTTAAATGGAACCCCTAAAAAGGTATCACAAGATCTTTGATACATCATAAGAGAGAGTTTTCCATTAACACTGAAAAACTGAAACAACAAATGACAAGGTGGCAAAGCCATCATATCAATTTCAGCTGGATTCCAGGCCGAAACAATCATTCTCCTGTCCTGAGGATTCTCTTTTAGTTTCTTAATTACATTAGCTATTTGATCTACTGGCACATCAGTATAGGGAGACTTCCAACTCCTCCATTGCACTCCATACACTCTTCCCAAATCGCCATCAAATTTTGCTTTTGGTTTCCAGTAGTCAGCTTCAGCGTTAGCATCCCAGATATGGCATCCCATTTCTTGAAGCTTTTTAACATCACTAGAACCTGATAAAAACCATATTAATTCAGCCTTCATAGATTCAAAAGCCAGCTTCTTAGTTGTAACAGCCGGAAAACCATCTGACATTTTAAATCTTAGAGGGATACCAAAAACAGCCCTAGAACCAACTCCAGTTCTATCAGGTCTATCTACTCCCTCATCCATTATTTTTTTCAACGCGTCTAAATATTGCTTCATATTATTTTGACTCGCCCGGTTAAATAGCACTACGCGCTAATTTCACGAGTGAAATTATTTAACTGGGTAAAGGAAATTTTTTACAAAATTTCTTTATTTCTTCTTTTATTTTTTTGGGCGACTTTTTTTGAGAAATCACTTCATTAATCCAACTAGCAATCTGCTTCATTTCTTTTTCTTTCATGCCTCTGGTGGTAATAGCAGGAGTTCCTATTCTAATTCCAGAAGGCTTAAATGGACCAGCCGGATCATAAGGAACGCTATTTTTATTAGTACTAATTCCTGCGATTTCTAATAAATCTTGTGCCTGGGCTCCAGTAATATTTTTATTTCTTAAATCAATTAATAACAAATGATTATCGGTCCCCCCACTAATTAAATTAAAATCATATTTCTTTAATTCTTCTGCTAAAACTTTGGCATTTTTTACAACCTGACTAGCATATTTCTTAAAGGCAGGTAATGATGCTTCTTTTAAACATACTGCAATAGCTGCAATCGCATTTTCATGAGGACCACCCTGTAGTCCTGGGAATACGGCCTTATCAATTTTCTTAGGCAATTCTTCATCCTTTTTAATTCCCTTTTTAGTTACCATAATCATTCCCCCTCTTGGACCTCTTAAAGTCTTATGAGTCGTTGTTGTCACGATATGAACATGTGGCACAGGGCTTGGATGGACTCCTCCTGCAACTAGGCCTGCAATATGAGCAATGTCAGCAACTAAATAAGCTCCTACCGAATCAGCAATTTCTCCTAACTTTTTCCAGTCAAAAAATCTTGGGTAAGCTGTTGCTCCAACCCAAATTAATTTTGGTTTATTTTCTTTTACCATTTTTTCTACAGCACTATAGTCTATCAAATAAGTTTTTTCATCAACCCCGTACTGAACTGAATTAAAAAATTTACCACCAAAACTTACCTTTGTACCGTGAGTCAAATGACCTCCCATCGGCAAAGCTAATCCCATAATTGTATCACCTGGCTGACAAGTTGCTACGTAAACTGCAGCATTAGCTGGGCTCCCCGAATGCGGTTGCACGTTTACATGCTCTACGGAAAAAAGTTTTTTTGCCCTTTCAATGCATAAACTTTCAACCTTATCTATAAATTCATTTCCACCATAGTATCTTTTACCAGGATAACCTTCAGCATACTTATCGGTTAGTATAGACCCTAAAGCTTCTCTGACAGCAACAGAAGAATGATTTTCAGAAGCTATCATTTGAAGCGTATTTTTTTGCCTTTCTGTCTCTAAAACAATTAATTGATCTATTGTTGAATCTTGCTTTTTTAGTTTCATATTATTTCCTTGGCTAATTTAAGTATTTTACCAGCAACTGTTTCAATAGGCAACATGTTTTCTCCGTCAGTGCATTCTACGATTCTAAATTCTTCTGGATATTTTTCTGAAACCCTCATATACGAAGCCAAAGTATTTTTTAAATGATTTCTATCAGCTTCATGAATATCTTGTTTTTTGTCATCTCCTAAATAAGAAACTCTTTTTTTCTGTTTTTCAGAATCAGTAATTTTATTAGACATTTTCATAGAAAGTTCAGGAGAAGTTTTTAAAATAAATGTATAATCTGGTCTTGGAATTTTAAAAACATTGTATTCTAAATCATACAACCAATTTATGTATTTGTCCCATTCTTCTGGATTCTCTATTAACTTTCCTCCCTGATGTCCAACATTAGAAATAACATACCTATCAGAAATAACAATTTTACCTTCATCAAGCCATTTTCGTATTTTAAATCCCATATCATATCTATCTGAAGCATAAAAAATGGAAGCCACGTAAGGCCCCACTTCTTCTGAAGTTCCATACATTCCAGTTAAATAATTCTCAACCATGCCGGCTGACTTCTTTCCATACTGAGGAAAATCAATCTTCTCAACCTGATACCCTTCTTTAACCAAATATTCAAACAATAGCTTTGATTGAGTCGCTTTCCCAGAACCATCTAACCCCTCAAAAACAAAGAATTTACCAATCATAGTTTTTAGTTTAATGTTTAAAGTTAAAGTTAATTAGTTTTCAGTTCTTGTAAAAGTAAAAATTTTTGGTACGCAGCAATTCCTCTTATTATAATTGTGTATTTTTCTACCAAATAATCTGTTTTTTCTGTTTTGACAAAACCTTTTCTATAAGAGCGCTGTATATTTCTTTTTGTTTCCTCAGCTTCACTTTTTGCAATATTCAAAAAATTTATTTTCCCCTTTGTCGAACCTTTGTGGTATGACTCTGCTATATTATTGGAAACAGAAGCTGATGATCTCCTTAATTGGTCTATGCTCCGATACATTTCGTCCCTAGGAAAAAGTTTTGTAATTTCGTGAACTTCAATTTCTAGGTCTTCAGCCATTTTATAAATCCATAAATTTTCTAATCCTGTAGCCATATTAATAAACTAATAACTTTAAAACTTAAACTATCAGTCCCGCAATACGGGACGAAACTTTAAACTAATAACTATTTCGTACCCGTGGTTCCAAATCCCCCACGAGTTTTGTTTTCCATTTTATCGACCTCCTGCCACTCAATATCTTCTCTTTTAATAACTAAACCTTGAGCTATTCTTTCACCTTTTTCAACTACAACTGGATTATCAGTAAAATTATAATAAACTGCCTTTGGCTCATCTTCATCTCCTGAAAAATCTGGATCTAAAATACCAATACCATTAGCCATCCATAATCCTTTTTTATGAGTTGAACTCCTGGCAACAAGTATTAAAAAATAACCTTTAGGAACTTCAATTACCACATTCAAAGGTATATAACCTATTGATCTTGGCATTATTTCAACTGCAATCCTAGCGCATAAATCAAAAGCCGCAGCTCCCTCCGTTTTAAATTCGGGCAAAGGAATTTCTTTATCAAATCTTTTTATTTTCAAAGGAGTGAGCATATTAAAATGTAAATTTATTTATATTTTTATTTGCGAACGAGTGCAGAAAATATGCTTTGCATATTTTTACCAATTTTTCGTCACTCATTTTTTCTTTTGTTTTTCTAGTCTCCTTAATTTTGAAAATAATACTAACGGATAATCTCTTTCTTTCGGTTTAAAATCAGGATTTTCATTTTTCCAAATCTTATAAGCTACATTTCTAAATAAATGATATTTATCTTGAACTTCGGTAAACTTATATCTCTTTTTGTTTTTCTTGTATCCTATTTGTAGAATCGCTAATTTTCTCTTCTTCCATTGGCTATCTGTAATTCCCCATTTTTTCCATTCAAATTCCATATGAGAATAAGAAGAAATCTGTAATTCCTGCTCGGGCCATATCGATTGGCTGGTTTTTAAATCAACAATCCAAATTTCACTATTCATTAAAAATACTTTATCAGCCGTTCCTGCATAAACATCTCCAAACGAGGTTATTTCTTGCGCTAACAATTTTGGCTTCATCTCGTCTAAGAATTCAATGTAACTCATAATGCAATCAACTTCTTCTTTTGAAAGTTCTTCTTGTTTTCCGGTAGATGGATTTTTAAACTTCTCCGTTATTTTAATTTCTTTACCACGATCAATCATTTCGCAGGCCCAATGAACCCTTGAACCTTTATCAGCCGCCGCTTGCTTAATGGCCTCAATTTCACTCCAACCTTTTCCAGCTAACCATTTATGAAAATATTCTCCCTTTGGATAATATCCTGAAATCCAGGTTGAAGAAGGATAATAAGTATATTCTATTTTTCCATTAGTCTTAATTGATCTCCTATACCATCTTTCATTCAAACTAGTGATCCTCATCACCCCTTTTTTTATTTTTTTGAATTCTCTAAGCATTGATATGAATTACTCTATTCTACTAGGAACCATATTTTTTGCAAATAGAAATCCAAGAGCTTACGCTCAGGGTACTTAGTAAAGTAAGCACCCTTTCAATATTTTAGCCTATGCTAAAATATTGGGATTTATATTATTTCCTCTGCTTCGCTTCGGGCTTATCAGAACAAGAAATAATAAAAAAGTGGCTCTGTTTTTTTACAGAGCCACATAAGTCTTTCGTCTAGCGAATCCTTTCGTAAGACTTAAACCATTACCGGCGCGGATTTCTCGGGATAAAATCCCTCCAACGAGAACAAGACCACGCCTGTGGGGAAACCGATGTCGTCGATAGAGTCCCATGGACCAGAGTAACCTATCTGTTCCAAAGGACACTTATCCAGAAGGTTAACGGTAAACCGCTTTCCGTTCCGGACCCGCAGTTTCTTGTGCGGCTCTAAGTCGCCGAAGGATGGATTTCCGTCCCAGAAGAAATCCATGACTTGCTGAGCTTCTTCTTCATCAAGCCTTTCGAACTCGTACCAGAGATATTGAGGAATCTCTTCCCCAAACAATTCTTTGACGAATTCCTCCTTACCAGTAGAGTCACGCCAGTCCTTTCCGACAAGGTGACGCTTAGCCGATTGGACCTTCCTGTTCCAGTCGATCTTTTCTTGCCGCCGCTGCTCTCGATGATTTTCTAACTCGCGATCCCATTTTGTCATCACTTGCTTCCTTTCATTCCGCTTCTTCACTTCCGGTTTGATCACGTACCTGAAAATCAGATACAAGATGACCATCAGAGACACAAACAGTAAAGCATGGGTCATCGACATAGCATTTCCTTTTTCGGAATTACGGCTTCCGAGTTACCGCTGCAAATTGCAGAGTGAAATGTACAATCAACACTTCAGAAAAGTCTATCGAAATAAACTGCTCTGAAGTGTGGGAGAAATTTGAAGGTATTCTCCCTGTGACCTTTGGTTTCTAACTCCACCGAAGTTTTTCTTCAACAGAACCCGAAACACTATGAATAAATACGACGTCACCCCAGCGACTACGCTCGCGGTACAAAGTCACCGCTTGCACGAAAGTCTTACAGGGAATGTTGTAATCACAACACATATCGTCGTAGCCGCAGATTCGATAAGGCGCGTTGGGCTTGTGAATTTTTGAAACACAACCGCAATCTTCTCCGCTTACGTGGAGAGCATCTAAATAGCCTTCGTCAGCCCTTTTTTTCGCCCGCCACCAAAGCGGACTTTTAATTAGTGGCTGATAGACTTGGTCGCATGCCATACAAACGACGTTGTAACGGGGTAATTTACCCACCAACTTGTCATGTTGCTGCAGTAGTTGACCATCAGTTTTCGTCACGGAATGTCCTTTCAAAAGGGGTTTTTATTTGTTTAGAGGAGAAATACAATATTTCATCCTTATTTTAATTATATCACTAATATATCATATTGTCAACCATATCGTAATATCTCAATAGCTTGGAAACACTTTTCAGTGAAATTATCGTAAGATAATTTAATACTATTAAGTAGTTCCAAACATGGTATACACAACCAACCCCAAGGCTCCGCGGCTCCGGGCTAAGGCGGTCAACATGGTACGAGCCGGTAAGAGTGTCAGTGAGGTGGCCCGATACTTTGGCTACACCAAAGGAGCGATCAGCAAGTGGTGCAAAAAGATGCGGAGCGAAGGTTCGTGGACTATTCCAACCTTGTCTTCCAAACCTCATCACCATCCCAATGAATTACCAGAAGAAAAAGTTGACACTATCATCGCCTACAAGAAAAAGTACAAACGGTGCAGTGAAGTCATCCACCAACATTTGCTCAACGACGGGGTTGTGGTAAGCTTAAGCAGTGTCAGGCGCAAGACCGACCAAGCAGGCTTGGTTAAAAAGCGGAGTCCCTGGAAACGATTGCACCTGCCTATTGAGCGTCCCTTAGCCCTGCAGCCTGGAGATTTGGTAATGGTAGATACGATTCACTTGATGATTTCTGACAAGAAAAGGATCTATGTTTACACGCTGATTGATGTCTATTCTCGGTGGTGCTTTGCCTGGGCGACTGATAGGATTAGCTCTCGTCAGAGCATCAAGTTTCTAAAGATGGCTCAAGGAGCTGCTGAATTTAATTTCAATTGCATTCAATCAGATCATGGCTCTGAATTCTCTCAACATTTCAGTGAACGCATTAAGATTTTGCATCGACATTCACGCGTACGAAAACCCAACGACAACGCCTACGTCGAACGATTCAATCGGACGCTTCAAGAAGAATGTTTAAATCAATTACCAACTAACGTGAAAATATTCAACCAAGAAATACCAGTATACTTGAATCACTACAACGAGGAAAGATTGCACATGGGCATTAACTTTTTAACACCGAATCAAATGCTAAAACGTTTCCAAGCTATTAGTTAGAGAACGTATTAATACCCTATCTTTAAACAACTAAAAAACGGGGCTAAAACCCCGTTTTTTTATTATTTAAAATTTTAGTCTTTTACTTCAATACCCATGTTCTTTGCAGTTCCTGCGATTACCTTCATAGCCTGTTCTACATCAGTAGTATTTAAGTCTGCCATTTTCTTTTCTGCGATTTCTTTAAGTTGAGCTTTGGTTATTTTTCCAACTCTTTTCTTATTAGGTTCTCCAGATCCCTTTTCAACTCCAGCTGCCTTCTTAATCATAGCTGATGCCAAAGGTTCCTTTACCTTGAAATCATATGACCTGTCTTTATAAATAGTTACTTCAACAGGTATTTTGAATCCCATCTTTTCTCTTGTAGCTTCATTGAACTTCTGGCAGAATTCTGCGATATTCAAACCGTGTTGAGCCAAGGCTGGTCCCACAGGAGGCGCCGGATTAGCTTTTCCAGCTTCAATTTGTACTTTTACGACTGCTTTAATTTCTTTTGCCATAATAATAGTTTTTAGTTTTAAGTCTCGCCTCGCTTTGCGAGGCTGTTAGTTCAAGTTTTTTAGTTGTTAGTTTTTTAACTTTGAACTAATAAACTAAAACTTTAAACTCTTAACTAATAACTCTAATTTATTTTCTTTAATTGTAATGAATCTAGTTCAAGTGCGGTATCTCTGCCGAACATATTCACCAAAACCTTTATTTTTCCTTTTTCTTGGTCAATTTCAGAAACTTTTCCATCAAATCCCTTAAATGGACCATCTACTACTTTTACAGCAGAACCCACCTCAAAGTCAATCTGAAATTCAGGTTCTGACAACTCCATTCTCTTCATTAAATCATCCATATCCATTTTTGAAACTGGTATTGGCATTGTTCCTGATCCCAAAAATCCTGTAACTCTTGGAGTGTTTCTTACTACATACCAAGATTCATCATCTACAATCATTTCAACCAATACGTATCCTGGATAAATTTTTTCTTCAACAGTTTTTCTCTTTCCGTTTTTTATTTTTATCTTTTTTTCCTTTGGAACAATAACATTAAAAATCTTGTCTTCCATTCCCAAAGATTCAATTCTTTGATTTAAATTTTTGGCAACTGCATCTTCATAGCCTGAATAGGTATGAATAACGTACCAATTTTTATCTTGTTCTATAACTTGCTTTGGCATTTTAGTAGCGACACTAATTACGAATCACACACTAATTTACGAATTCGCGTCATTCGAGTGATATTTGTAAATTGGAGTCGCGTTATTTTACTTTAATATAAACTTTTGAATTAAGGAAGAAAACAAGTAATCAAGGCCTCCTAGAAAAGCTGAAACTATTACAGAAACTACAAGAACTACCAGAGTGTACTTTAAAACCTCTGATCGCGATAACCAATTTACTTTTCTTAATTCTACATATACTTCTTTTAAAAATGTTTGAGTTTTTCCTACAATATTCATGATAGTTTTTAGTTTAAGGTTTAGAGTTGAAGTTATTTAGTTAATAGTTTAACTTTTAACTTTTAACTATAAACTTTTTGTTTTCAAAAACCGCGTCTGGCGCGGCTTTTTTATGTTACTTACATAATAGCCGATTTAAAGATATAAGTCAAGCCTTTGTATGAAGCCACCCTATTCTGGACTCTTGAGGCATGTTAATAATAATTGGCTGCTCTGCCTGCCATTGTAACATAAATTGCATCGGAGACAATTTGTTTCGGAAAGCGAAGTGCACGCGTTGGGT
>Ga0209542_10004420_pt1 | contig 28935 bp, 24 predicted proteins | sample RifCSPhighO2_01_FD_184028 | JGI IMG/M metagenome (GOLD analysis project Ga0209542, IMG submission 184028) | Soil microbial communities from Rifle, Colorado - Rifle CSP2_plank highO2_0.1 (SPAdes) (version 2) | ecosystem: Environmental > Terrestrial > Deep subsurface > Rock core/Sediment ...
TTAAAAATGGTACCAAACAAACTTATGATGTACGACCTTACGCCACATTTGCAATGCCTGGCATCAATGGTGATCTAATGGCTGGTGCGGCCTATGACCCTGCCACTGGCCGACTCTTTATCACTGAGTATGCTGGTGATGGTGTGAAGGCACGCATCCACGTCTATACCATAGCTGGTACATCATCTACGCCAAACCCTACCCCTACTCCTACACCCACCCCCACACCACCTCCAACACCTGTACTCACCCCAACACCTTCCCAACAAACTCCAATAGGCAAATGGAATTTCAATGAGGGCTCTGGTAGTACCACCGCGGATTCTTCTGGAAGTAACACTGGGACTCTCACCAACGGTGCCACCTGGGGTTCAGGTAAATATGGAAGTGCCATATCTTTTGACGGAGTCAATGATTATGTAAATGTTCCCAATAATTCTGGTCTAAACATAGTAGGAGACCTGACTTTTTCTGCTTGGGTTTACCACACCGCTTCAGGTGGTCCCGACATTATTGCATCCAAAGGCGGTTGCTACAACGCAACATGTCCTTTCGGTCTACGACTTGCGAGTGATACTCTCTGCCTAGATCAAAACAACGGTTCTTCTGGACAAGAAACACTTTGTCCCACTACTACCATCCCTCTCAACACTTGGAAACATATAGCTGTAACCAGAACAGGAAACCAAATTAGAATATATATTGATGGAACTCTGCAACTAGGCCCCAATACTTATAGTCGAACTCCCACTGCAAATACCCAACCTCTGACTATCGGGTCTATTGTCAATGCTACCGATGAAGGATTTAGAGGTTTGATCGACGAAGTGAAAATCTACAACAGAGCCCTAACTGTCTCCGAGATTGTAACTGACATGAACGCTGCCAGTGTTTCCACCCCAACTCCTACCCCAACTCCCGTATCAGGAGATATTAACAATGACCACATAGTAAACTCTCTGGACTGGTCTATTATGAACAGTAAATGGTTCACCGCTGACGCCGCTTCCGACTTGAACAATGACGGCATTGTGAACTCCATTGACTTTTCCGTTCTTAACAATAATTGGCTTAAAACGTGGTAAAGGAGTATTATAATTAAGTTAAAAATTTATGGAAAAAATTCACAATAAACTTAAGGAAAAATCAAAAAGATATTCTGACTGGCATGAAAATCCTCATCACCAGAAGGTTCATTGGGGCGCTACTGTTGCAGTGGCTTTAATAGTTGGCCTTTTAGTTCTAAAAGGAATTGGTGCTTGGCGCGACACTATTTATAATGTTGTAGTAATTGAATTTTCTCCGCGAGCCGCAACTTTAACCCTTGACCCTAAAACAAAGTCGGTCAAAGTGGGGGACTTCTTTGTGGTCAACATTATTCTTGATACGGCAGGCAAGGCGGTGGATGGCGTGGACGTTTATTCTTTGCATTACGATCCAACGATTCTAAATGTTATTGATGACGTATCAAGTAAACCTGGTATTCAAATAACCCCCAGTGCCCTAATGGAAATTACTGCAATGAATAGTGTAAATCAATCAACTGGTACGATTAAGTTCGGTCAAGTAGCTCAAGTCGGGGCTGATTTTAGCGGTAAAGGAGTGCTGGCCTCCGTTCATTTTAAGGCCGTAGGTAAAGGTAATACTTATCTGAAATTTGATTTCAAGCTAGGTAGTACCACTGATACCAACGTTGCTCACGCTGGTCGGGATCGGTTAATGAATGTGGTGGATGCTCTTTACACTGTAACCGCTAAATAGTTTCCAATATTTATCATGCCTAAAAACATAAGAGATAAATCAAAAAATTATATAAAAACTCTTTTAATTTTACTCGGTTTTTCTTTTGCCTTGGTGATATTGTTGGTTGTTAGCATTAAAGATAATGCTCTAGCGGCAGGCATTAATCTTTCTGTCTCGCCAGCGACTTTTACAGTAGTAAACGGACAAACTTTCACTGCCAACATTATATTAGACACTGCCGGAGTAGCTATTGATGGCGTGGACGTTTATTCCCTTCATTATAATCCTGCAATTTTACAAGTTCAAGACGCCAATAGTTCTCTGGCCGGCGTGCAGATAACTCCGGGCACACTCTTGCCTTTAACCTTAGCTAACTCGGTTAACACTAGCAATGGTACCATGCAATTTTCCCAAGTAACCGCTGGTGGGAGCACTTTTGCCGGCGCGGGGGTGTTGGCTTCCATTTCTTTCAAGGCCATTGCAAACGGAACATCCGCTATCACTATTGATTTTTCTCCCACTGGCGGTATTGCTGACAGTAATGTGGCTGGTGGTGGTATAGACAAGCTCGGTAGTGTTACCAATGCGAGCTACACAGTTACTGCTCCCCCTATTTCTTCCACTAAATTCTCCATCGGGAACACTGTGCAAACCACCACCACTGTAAACGTCCGTCAGACGGCCTCCGCTACTGGAACTCTACTCGGCACTCAAACTACTGGCGTCCAAGGCACCGTAGTAGCTGGCCCAACTTACGCTGACGGTTTCCACTGGTGGCAAGTAAACTACAATTCTGGAGTTGACGGATGGTCCGCGGAGGATTTCTTGGTTAAGGTTACAACTCCAACCCCTCCAACCCCTCCAACCCCTCCAACTCTGCCACCGCCATCGGGAACACCCTCTCAGGCGCCTTTAGTACAGCTAGCCGACTTCCAAAAAGTAGGCTCGTTTACTTTACCCAAAAATCTTAATCAAGGCAATTATCGATTCGGTTATGGCGCTACGGCTCCTGGATATTACAAAGACAATCAAGGCCGAGAAACTTTGTACCTGCAAGGTCATGATTGGTATCCGGGACAAGTGGCACAAGTCCAAATTCCATCTTCACTTTCTGGCACGGCCACTCTCTTGCAGGGCTTCAAAGATGTGGCTGACGGCAAACTCGGAGGTCTCAACGGCGATAAGATCGGTTCGATGATGGTTTACAACGGACGACTGATCGTCAGTAATTATATTTATTATGACGGCTCTGGTTCACAACAAACCACTATCGGGGTCTCAGGTTTGGATTTAAATCTGACTAGTGACTTCAAAGGTTTCTATGCCGCTTCCGGCACTAATCAAGGGCGTCTTGGTCGCTACATGACTACAATTCCTACCGAATGGCAGTCACTTCTGGGCGGGCAAGCTTTGAATGGTGCCTGCTGTTTATCTATTATTGGCCGCACCAATTGGGGTCCGGGAGTCTCGGTCTTTAATCCCGATGACGTGGGTAGCGGTAGTGTGGTTCCGGTGAAAGAACTCTCCCGTTATGACGATGCTCATGGATTAATCTACAATGGCGTAGAAGGTGAATGTGCCCAGCAAAGCAACGTGTTCAATTGTGTCACTACCATAGCTGGCGTGGCTTTCCCAGCCGGAACTAGGAGCGTGCTCTTCTTCGGTAGACAAGGCACAGGACCGATGTGTTATAAAGATTCTTCTGGCCCATCTAGTTGTTGGGGCACAGGCGGCTACAACGCTCCTCCTTACTATACTCAAGTCTGGGCCTTTGACGCCAACGATCTTGCAGCAGTAAAAAATGGCACCAAATTGCCGTATCAAGTAGAGCCATATGCAATCTGGCAGTTGAATTTCGGATTCAACAACATAGTCGGTGGAACGTTTGATCCCGCTACGAACAGAATGTTTTTGACTGAATACAATGGCGAAGACCCAATCATCCATGTGTTAAAGATTAACCAAGGCACCCCCACTCCTACACCCACACCGACTCCGACCCCAACGCCTATCCCCACACCACCACCTGCTGGCACAGTGAATGTTTCTACACTTGCTCAATTACAATCTGCCATCACTAACCTGGCCTCGAATCAGACTATTGTTATCGCCGCCGGCACTTACAATCTGACAGCTCCTCTCTATCTACCACAAAACATTTCCAATGTTACGATTAAGGGCGCCACTGGCAATCGCAACGCCGTTGTTATAAAAGGTCCAGGCATGAATAATTCTGTCGTCGCATTTGGATTCTGGGCAGATAATATAAACGGCCTGACTTTCTCTGACATGACTATTCGCGATATCAACCAGCACGCCATCATTGCTAATGGGGGAGTAGACAATGTTACTTATCGAAACTTGCGCATAGTTGATATAGGCGACCAGTTCTTGAAAAATAATCCAGGCACCAACGACGGAGTGGATTATGGTCTCGTCGAAAATTCTTTGTTCGAATACACTGTACAGGCGCCTGATTATTACACCAACGGAGTAGATGTTCACACTGGAGAAAACTGGATTATCCGCAACAATACCTTCAAGAATTTCAAAGTTAGTTCTGGACTGACAGGGCCCGCAATCCTCATGTGGAATGGTAGTTCCAATACCACTATTACTGGCAATATCTTCATCGACAATCAACGTGATATCTCTCTCGGTCTTCAGGTAAGAAGTGGATCAATACCAGATCATAATGGGGGACTTATCGCCAACAACTTCATTGTTAGGAATAATGTTACCGCCGCCGATGTGGCTATCGGAGTTAATGATTCTCCAAGCACGAGGGTTTATCACAATGCCATCTTAACGAAGGGTGGGTATCCAAATGCTATCGAGTATCGTTTCTCTAGAACTACTGGAGTTGATATTAAAAATAACTTAACTGACGCCGCTATCATCTCTCGCGATGGTGGTACTGGAACTCTAGGTGGCAACCTGACCAGTGCTTCGAGCAACTTGTTCGTCAATCCATCTATCGGTGACTTACATCTTCTCTCTACTGCTACTGTCGCTATCGATAAAGTGGCTGCCATTTCTGCTGTTACCAATGATATTGATGGAGACATTCGTCCACAAGGAAGTTCTTACGATATCGGCGCTGATGAATACAAGTCAGGTATACCCACTCCAGCACCCACACCGACTCCGACCCCAACGCCTACTCCAGCACCCACTCCAGGTGATACCACTTCGCCTTCGATTTCTGAAATTCAAACTAGTCAAACAAAGTACAAAACCACTAATATTACCTGGATTACCAACGAAGCATCCAATACTCAGCTTGAGTATGGTTTAACAACTAATTATGGTACTAGTACAACCTTAGCCACTTCCGCAGTCACTACTCATAGTGCATTCCTTTCTAATCTAAATCCAGGTACGACCTATCATTTCCGAGTCAAATCCAGAGATGCCGCAGGGAATCCAGCAACTTCTTCTGATCAAAACTTTCAAACACAAAGCCGTCCCATAAAACCACCCAAGCCATCCGGCATTATTTCTTTCACTGACGGCTCTATAAACCTAGCCTGGACTCCGCTTGACTACGAACTATGCGCTTCTATTAAAATTTATCGCGATACCTCATCAGCTCCACAGACCCCAGATGGAACGAAACTCATCGCCACCTTAGCTTGTAGCGAAACTAGTTATCACGACGACGAAGTGACTGGTGGACAAACTTACTACTATTCTCTATTTGTTATTGATGACCTGGGCACTGCTTCAGATCCACTTTCAGGATCCTTTACCGCACCTTCACCTTCACCTTCACCTTCACCTTCACCTTCACCTTCACCTTCACCTTCACCAACTCCAACATCAGGCGGTGGTGGAGGGGGAGGCGGTGGTGGAGGCGGTGGTGGAGGTTCAAGTTCAAGCCCTTCACCAAGTCCAGCTCCCACTCCTACCCCAACTCCAGTACCAACCCCCACTCCCATTCCAGCAGGTAAGTTTAGTGTGGGCAACACCGTTAGAACTACAACGATTCTCAACGTTCGTCAGGCACCTTCTCCGCTTGGTAAATTGCTCGGCGCTCAGGCCACAGGCGCTCAAGGTATAGTCGTGGGTGGCCCCATTTCTGCTAGCGGATTTAGTTGGTGGCAAATGAATTACAATTCCGGGGCAGATGGTTGGTCGGCAGAAAACTTCTTGGTTAAAGTAACGACATCTTCTCCTGCCCCATCTCCGACACCTTATCCAACCCCAAGTCCTACACCAACGCCAACAACTCCTACGCCAAGTCCATCCGGCACACTTGTCGTATTTACTAAGCCGATATATTTCTGGGATAGAACTGAAGTGAAGAAACTTCAAATAACTCTTAATAAAGCCCTGGGTCTAACTCTGAAAGTTGACGGTATTTACGGTAAGGCGACGACCGCTGCGATAAAACCCTTCCAGTCAGTGAGTGGCCTGAAGCCGGATGGTATTGTTGGGGTCTTGACTCGCGCCAAGTTAAATGCGGTTAAGGCAGTAATGCCGTAATGGAGAATAAGAACCATCAGATATTAATTATTGACCTAGGAAGCCAGTATACCCAAATCATTAGGCGTAGTTTACGTTATCTTGGTTTTCATTCAATCATTCTTCCCCCTGGCGACTCATTAAAGTGGGTAGAAAATAATAAACCCAAAGGGATAATTCTCTCGGGAGGGAGCGCTAGCGTTTATGATACAGATGCGCCAAAAATTACAGAAGAATTACTTTCTCTCGGTGTGCCCATACTCGGCATTTGCTACGGTATGCAGTGGTTGGCTTATATCAATGACCGGAGCTCAATCCAGGCAGTGAAAGAAGGCAAGTCATACGGGCCGGTAGAGATTGCGGTAAATAATAAAAGCTCCCTTTTCCAAAACCTGAGAGATAAAATAAATGCCTGGTCCTCGCATGGGGACTCGGTGAAGCATGCCCCAGCTGGTTTCGAAGTTACTGCTACGTCCAAAGACGGTTCGGTGATTGAAGCGATGGAATGTATGCCGAAGAAACTGTACGCCGTGCAATTTCATCCGGAAGTTGAACAGACGGAAGACGAGAATATTATCTTGAATAATTTTGCCCGGGGGGTTTGCGGTTGCCTCCAGGATTATTCCAAAAAAGATGTAATTGCAGAAATAGGGAAGAGCACGAAAGAAAAATTAGGCAACGGCACCGCTATCATTGGTGTTTCTGGCGGGGTGGATTCTACCACCCTGGCTGCAATTTTAGCACCGGTATTAGGAAGCCAGCTTAAAGCTTTCATGATAGATACGGGTGGCATGCGTAAAGATGAAATCGAAAAAGTAAAGAAAATTGCGGAAAAGACAAAAATAAATCTAACAGTAATAGGTCACTACAAAAATAAATTTATAGAGAAAATAAGCACCACTATTGACGCGGAAGGAAAGCGCGCCAAGTTTCGAGAGGTATATGGTGAGGTATTCAAAGAAGTGGCAAAATCATATGGCGCGACCCATATGCTTCAGGGGACGCTGGCGACGGACCTGATTGAATCCGGTAGCGCTGGTAAATCGGCACTAATTAAAACGCACCACAACGTGGACTTAAAACTAGGCCTCAAAGAAATAATGCCCTTGTCGGACTACTTTAAGTTTGAGGTTAGGGAAATAGCTCGCTTATTCGGGCTGGAAGAACTCGTCGCAGGCAGGCAACCTTTTCCCGGGCCGGGACTTTATTTACGTGTTGTGGGGGTTCCGGTAACTGAAGAATTGTTAGAAATTGTACGTGAAGCAGACCACGAAGTGACTGAAATTCTAAAAAAACATCAGCTATATGATAAAATTTCTCAAACTGTAGTGGCGCTCCTGGGTGTGAACACTGTGGGAGTAAAAGGGGATGGACGGGCTTACGGATATTCTATGGTTGTGCGGACGGTAGAGACAGTGGATTTTATGACCGTAAAAGGATTTTATCTGCCACCTCCAGTTTGTGAAGAAATAACCAGCGCACTTGTAAAACATCCTAAAATAGTTCGGGTATTTTACGACTGGACTACCAAGCCGCCAGCCACGACAGAATTTGAATAAGTACTTACAGTTCAATGCCCTATTATTTCTACACTAACGGCCGTCAATATGGTAAGATATGGATATGAAAGGACAAATACTTTTAAAAGCATTGGAAACAATAAAGGATAGCGCCTTATCTCAAGTCGATTTCTTTGAAGCTGTTCTTCGTAGTGGCTATGGTGCCGGCATGGGAAAAATTAATTATGAATATACAAAAATACAACGTGCAAGAGAAGGCAAACTTTGGCATGAGCGAAACCGGGAGGAACGCAAAAAAAGATTGCAAAATTTTTTATACCAAATGAAGCATGACGGCCTAATTGAGGAAGCAGAAAATAAAAATTTAATTATTTCTGAACTGGGAAGACAAAAAATTAAGGAATTAAAAAGTAGATTGCCTGATCGCCACTATAAGATAAAAAGTATTGATGAAGTGGTAATTATAAGTTTTGACATCCCAGAAAAGTTGCGCCATAAACGAAATTGGTTCCGTGAAGTAGTGAAAAATCTAGGTTTTCAAATGGTTCACCAGAGTGTTTGGATGGGGAAGAAGAAAATTTCTCACAAGTTAATTGACGATCTTGAAGAGCTAAAAATATTAGAATATATAGAAATCTTTAAAGTTACTAAAAGTGGCAGCTTAAAGAAATTAACCTAATCTTACTCTACTAACGACCGTCAGTAAGGTAAGAAAAATTATTCCTCCTCTTTTGACTTCTCGTCGTGTTTCTTTTGCTTGTGTCCGTGAGCGTCAACCTCGTAGGAAGTGTTTTGCTGTTCAAAGAAATTAACCAGTTCAAAAACGTCGGTCGCGGTGGACATCCACTTGGCAGGGTTGGTAACGTTGAAATGTGTCGACAGGCCCAGTTCTTCCAGTCGGCGGTCGGCCACATACTGTACGTATTGGTTGACATAGTCAGCGTTAAGACCCAGTATGCCTTTCGGAAACATATCTTTATTATAATTAACTTCCAAACTTACTCCTTCAATAATGATATTTCTAATTTCCTCCGCGAATTCTCCCGTTAAGAGTTCCGGATTTTCTTCCAAGACCGTGTGGATGAGTTGAATTCCGAATTTTAAGTGCAAACTCTCGTCTCGTAGTACCCAGGTAATCATTGAACCCAAGTTGCGAAGTTGATTTCTCTGGCGGAAAGAAAGGGCCACCATAAAGCCAGAATAAAACCAAGTTCCTTCCATTACGATGTTGGTTGCCACTAAATTCCGCAGAAAATCCTTCTTGCCGTCCGGGGTTTCAATATTGAGCGTGTCTTCGGTCATCCGGGTAAGATATTTATTTACAAAATTTTCCTTTTTTACGATTGAATCAATTTCAAGATGAACGCCGTAAACTAGGGTCCGGTCGAGCGGAAATGTTTCTAATACATATTCAAATGCTACGCAATGATTCGCTTCTTCAAACATTTGTTTTGCGATATATAAATGACATTCGGGGGATTTTAAGTATGGATATATTCCTAAAGCCAATGATCTGTTGACTATAAGTTCGGTGGGGTTAAAAAAGGCCATCAAAAACTCCACGGCGTGGCGTTCGTCTTCGGTCATAAGTTTCCAGTCCGCCAAGTCCTCGCCGAGCGGTATTTCATGCGGGAACCAGCTGTTTCTGACTGCCTGATTGTACAAGTCATACGCCCATTTATAGTGCATGGGATGCAAATTCATGTCGGTCGGAGACGCTTTTCCTAAAATCATGTTGATTAGCTTTTAGCTGATAGCTTCTAGCTAACTAGCTTTATTAATTAATAATTTCAAGCTAAAAGCTACAAGCTAATAGCTAATACCTATTCCTATTGACAACTTTCGCACAGGAATTTCTCTTGGGGGTCCTCCGATATGTGAATGTGTGGTTTTTCCAATATCGCCACCTTTTCTTTTTCTATGACCACTATTTTTTCTTCTTCTGGTGGTTTTGGTTCTGGTTGCTTATCACGGAGTATCGCAAAGCCCCTTTTACCCAATGCTTCTGCCTTATTAACCACCGTGGTGGATTGCTCAGCGCTATGGCGGGGCTTCATGTGCAAGTAGTAAGTTGTTTTTAGGCCTTTGTCCCAAGCGGTAGTATAAATATTCATAATTTCTTCTATGTCGCGAATGTCGAGGTACATATTGCGCGATATACCCATATCAACCCATTTCTGAGCGCGGGCCGCCACCTCCACGTAGGCGTAAGGGGAGACAGAAAAAGAGGTCTTGTAAATCCTTTTTATATAATCCGGAATTTCTGGGATGGCTTCAACATCGCCATGGTTCTCCAGTATTCGCTCCCGTGTTTTTTCCCAGAGGTTTTCTTTTTTTAAGGCACCCATTAAATTTGGATTTACCTCTAGATATTTGCCCGAGATTTTATTTCTGGAAAACATTTGCGTAAATCGTGGATCAATACCCGGAGAAGTTCCCGCTACCAGTCCGATATTTGCATTCGGGGCTATTGCCAAGAGGGTCGCATTACGGATTCCTTTTTTTACTTTGGCGCGTAACGTATCCCAGTCAAGTAGAGGTAGCAATTTTGCGGAGTCCTTTTTGACAGTTAATTCTCGGTCGCGATCATGTTCTAGTTTGGCTAAAGTGTCTACCGGAACCTCTCCGCGAGACCAACCAGAGCCCTTGAAATTTTTATAGGCCCCACGCTCTTCACTCAGGTTGGCGGACTCGTCTATGGACATATAAGAAATAAATTCAAAGACCTGGTCAGCGAAATCATAGGCCTCGTTATCTTCGTAAGAGTATCCTAACTGCTCAATAGTGTCTGCGAATCCCATAAGCCCGAGTCCTACCGCTCTATTTTCATTATCGGCGCGCGTGGCCTCTGGAATTGGCAGTTCATTGATGTCAATTAAGTTATCAAGCTGGCGAGTAGCCAGACGCACGGACTCTTCCAACCGATGCCAATCAATCTGACCGTCTATGATATGCTTCGCAATATTTATTGAGACCAAATTACAGACGGCTACGTTATCTCTGTCGGTAGGCAAGGTGACCTCGGTGCAGAGATTGGAACAGTGAATGGTGCCAGTATTGTTATTTAAGGCACGAACGTTTATTGAATCCTTCCAAGTAAGCCAGGGGTGAGAGGTGGTTTCCAAAGATACCAGAATATTCTTATACTGCTGGCGAGCGGGGAGGGTCTGATACATTTTCATCTTGCCCTGCTTTGCAAGCTCCACGTATTCATTGTATCTCTTAGAAAACTCTTTGCCATAAAGCTCGTTTAGGTCCTGTACCTCGTTGGGGTCAAATAAGTACCATAGAGCCCCTTCCAGCACCCTTTTCATGAATTCGTCCGATATAAAAACGGCTGTATTGGCAGTACGGGTCCGTCTGTAATCGTCGCCGTTGTTTTGCTTTAAGTCCAAAAAGTCCTGGAAGTTTAGATGCCAATTCTCCATATAAAAACACAAGGCGCCTTTTTTCTTGCCGCCTCTTTGTACAGCGCGGACAGCTGAGTCAATAATATGCATAAAAGGTACCGGACCGGAGGATTTCATGTTGCTTGATTTAAGGAGTGATCCCTCTGCGCGCAACTTTGTCACTGAAAGACCGATGCCACCAGTTGCTTTTGAGAGCATGAGCACATCCGAAACGGTCTTGCCGATATGTTCCATGTCATCATGAATTTCCATCAAGAAACAATTTGAAAGTTTTGGGTGAGGAGTGCCAGCGCCAATGTTTGAACTGCCGGCGGAAAGATATTCAAGCTTGGACATTTTGTTGTAAAACTTTTTTGCCCAAACATTTGGTTCGTGTTCATTGAGTGACATTCCCATCGCTACTCGCATCCAAAAATATTGCGGGGTCTCCAAAACATTTTGTTTTTCATCTTTTACCAAATAACGGTTCTGCATAGTGGAGAGTCCGGAATATTTGTAGAGTTCGTCGTTTTCTAATTTTAATTCTGCCCCCAAATCGTCGAGATCAAAAGTGGCGGCCATTCTGCTATCGAGCAGTCCTCTTTCTATGGCATTTAGAATATAATTTTTGAAATACGCGTTGTGCAGTTTCACAAATTCTTCCGGCGAAACGGTTTTTGACTCATCATTGTCATAATCCCCGATAACTTTTTTGTAAATTACTTTCAGTAAGAGACGAGTAGCTATTTTATCAAATTCCATACCGAACTGCGCATTCTGCAGAGCCGCATTGATGGTGGCCGCATCCATTTCTTCGGTGGTTATACCATCATAGAGAGTTAGTTGCGTCTCTGTCGCGATTTGGATGACCTTACTTATCGGGTCCGCGATCCCATAACAAGCTCGCTCGATGGATTTGTTAATTCTGTCGGCATTGAAAGGCACTTTCGATCCGTCTCTTTTTGTAATGGTCAACGTCATATTTTGCCGATAAGTTTTTATCAATAATTAAAGTTTTATTTTAGTCCCGACTTACTTAGGTGTCTATTATACCTTTTACTTTAAGGTCGAAGCAAGCCCAAATAGAGAATTTGCATAATAAAATGGTATAATTTTAGCAATGTCAACCAGGCAACAGAAAGACGCAGTAAAGATAATGGTCTTTGGGACCTTTGATGGACTACATCTCGGGCATGTTAATTTTCTCAAGCAGGCCAGAGATTTGTCCGGTGGGAAATCCTCTTTTTTAATCGTTTCCATCGCCCGAGATAAAAATGTAATCAAGATAAAAGGCAAACGCCCTATTCTTGGTGAGAAAAAAAGAATGGCATTAGTCAAAAAATCCAATCTGGCCGATAAAGTAGTTCTCTCGGGAGTAAAAAATCATTTACCGCACATCATAAAGGAACGTCCAGATATCATTGCGCTTGGCTATGATCAAAAAGATTATATCAAAAATCTTAAAAAGAACTTGAAAAATAAAGGTATAATAGTAAAAATAGTGCGCCTGAAGCCATACAAGCAAAAAGTTTATAAAAATAGTTTGCTGAAAGAAAAGGGACAATCTTAAACATCATTTTCCTTTATCGTTCCCGCCAGATAGACCCCGTAAAGCAAAAGCGTTCCCAAGACAAGAAAAATAAAATTAAAAGACGAAGCCAAAGCGAAAATTATAAAAGCAACAATCGGAGCGAGGATGTAGGCAATCGGAGCGGTGTTGCGGTAAATGCCGACAAACTCATCCTCCTCTTTAGTGATGTGTTTGAAAAAATAAATGTCACTCATGGACTCTACGGTTGAGGCGCCGACTCTGGTAATGAATAATGCTAGCGCCCATATCCATACCTCGTGTTGTTTTATAAAAAAAAGAAATAATGTTGCAAGGGAAGCCAGTATAAAACCAAACATCAGCATTTTTCTTTCGCCGATTTTATCGGAATATCTTCCGAGAGGGAACGGTACGATGACAAAAGGAATGAGCATGATGGTAAAGATGGTACCTATTTCGCCCCAGCTAAAACCAAGGTGCGCATTTAAGTATATCGGTGTATAGATAACCATCAAGGCGTAAAAAAATTGTAAAAGAAAATTCATTTTGTAAGCCCGAACCAAGTTTTTATTTTTGAAGAATTTTTTAAGCGATTGGTGAATTGGCGCTCTGTCATACCGCGGGTCTGGCAGATTTTTTAGGAAAAACAAGACGATAATGAAGAAAACGGACATCATAGCAAAAGAGGTAAAATAAAGAACGGAAAAAGGGAAATTACTAAGAATTGTTCCAGAAATACTCTGGGCCATAACCCAGGCCCCAGATATGACGGCCAGATAAAGCCCGCGCACTTGCCCGATAGAATAATTTTTAGAAAAGATTTCCAGCAATTCATCCAGCAAGAAAATAATTATATTATTTAAGGTAAGATAAAATATAAACACTGGGATTATAACCGAGACGCTTTCAAAGAGAGATAGCAACAACAAGGAAGTTGCATTAAGCCCGACCGACCAAAGCAAAAATTTATAACCGCCGACCTTCCTTAATATTTCAGGTATCAACAAAAGCGCGATAATGGAAACCAGAGATCCGAGCGTATACAACCACCCCACTTTTTTCTCGGACATAAACAGAGAGAGAAAACTGGAGTTCACATAGGCGGTCAAGGCCAAGTGCAAAGAAAGCAGAAACCCTGCCAGAAAGATATTTTTTAATTTTGAGTTATCTCTAAACATTCTTCAGTATTTTTAAGTACTCAATATCACCGGAATGATTAAGGGCCTTTTGGCGGTCTTCTGGTAAAGAAATTTCGAAATACTTTCTCCCAAATGGGCTTTGATTTGATCAAAGTCAACTGGGTGCTGTGTTCTGGTCGTCGCATCTTCTACTCCTTTTTTAATAAGAAGGCGAACTTGGCGCAAAAGTTCTTGATTTTCTTTCAAATATACAAATCCGCGCGAAATCAAATCCGGCGACTTTTTTAGTTTACCGGTCTTTTGGTCTATTAAGGCAATAATCACAAACATCCCGTCCTGCGCTAGCATCACGCGATCGCGGATTACGACATCTTGGCTATCGCTAATGGAAACTCCGTCTACCATCATCACTCCGGCTGGGGCTTTTTCTTTTCGTTTAGTTATCTTTTGTCCGTCCGGAGATATTTCAATAATCGAACCGTTGTCCGGGACAACGATATTCTCTTCTGACATTCCCAATTCCGTGGCCAATTCTTTATGTCGCACAAGCATGGAATGCCAGCCATGAATGGGTATGAAAAATTTTGGATGTGTTTTCCTATGAAGCCACTTGATATCTTCTTGATTGCCGTGACCAGTTGCATGGACGAAATCCTCACCCGCGGTGCGGTAGCTGATGATTTTTACACCTTGTCTCGTCAAGCCGTCTTTCATTTTTTGGACTTGCAGTTCGTTGCCGGGCACGATTGAAGCCGAAAGTATTATCGTATCTCCTTTTTGCAGAGAAAATTTAGTGTGCGACTTGTTGGCCGCGCGATTCAGGGCCGCGAATTCTTCACCTTGCGCGCCGGTCATGAGAATCACTACTTTGTTCGGCGGATAATTGCCGGTCTCTTCTATGCCAATTAAAGTACCCTTTTTCGGCGTAAAAAGTCCGGCCTCAATCGCTACTTCGATGTTGGTTTTCATGGAGCGGCCATCCAGGGCTATTTTTTTACCCAGGGCTTCAGCGACTTTGACCACATGCGCGAGCCGTGTGATGTGCGAGGCGAAAGCGGCGATAATTATCCGGCCGTTTATTTTTTTTATTAAATTTTCCAAGCCCTGATGCACTTTTATCTCCGGCAGGGAATATCCTTCGTTCTCCACGTTGGTAGAGTCCGTCATCAAGAGCAGAACCTTCGCCTTGTCAAAAACAGCATATTCTCTTTGTTCCGCCTCGCTGACAATTCCGTCCACTTGGTCCAACTTATAATCGCCGGGAGTAACGATCCATCCATGTTCCGTTTCTATAATTATGCCCATGGAGTCGGGAATGGTGTGTGTAACTCCAAAAAATCTTACTTTTATTTTTCCACAAGTTATGACGGAATCCTTCTCCACGATATTTTCTTTCATTTTTGGTAAATGCGGAAATTCTGCTTGACGCTTTCGCATCATCAAGATAGAAAGATTTCTGGAATAAACCGGCGGGTTGCCAATACGGGAAAGCACTACCGGCACGCCGCCAATATGATCCAAATGTCCGTGCGTGACGATAAGCGCGCGTATTTTATTTTTACGTTCCTCCAGATAAGTTGTATTCGGGATCACATAGTCCACTCCCGGCGTCTCCTCGTTAGAGAAATGCATCCCTGCGTCAACCACGATAATATCATCCCCGATTTCTATCGCGGTCATATTTTTACCGATTTCTTCCACCCCGCCGAGTGGGATTATCCGGATTACCCCCCTCTCTGGTTCTGGAATTTTAGCGCTACTTTGGTTGTTATATTGATTTTTTTCCACAAACGAATGCTTGCCCCCCCGCGGTCCGCCGTATCTCTTTTTGGAATATTGATAAGTGGAGCTTTTAATCAGGCGCTTTCTGTCTCCTCCCTTATGCTCCCCGCCTGTCAATTGGCGAGCGGGTGTTTTCTCTCCTACCGGAGAATCCTTTTTATCCTCAATACTCACCGAGCTGAAAGATAATCTTGTTTTTTTAATCATTTTTTCTAGTAGTCCCGACGCTTTCAGGTCGGGACCCCGACTTTACGTCGGGGTTACTGGGTAAATATTTTCCAGACATTGTCCACTTCAGTGTACCATGAGTAGGCACCCAAGAAACGATCTCCCGGAGAGATAATATGGTCCATGGAAAGCCCTTTGAGATTTTTTAACACTAGGTATATAAAGTTGGGGCTGTAAAGAAAAACCGCCGGCATGTCTTTTTTAATTTCGTCTTCAAATTGGGCATACTTTTTTATTCTAGCTTGTTCGTTGACGGTCACAAAAGCGTCTTCTAAAATTTTGTCCACTTTGGTGTTAGTGTACATGGCCACGTTGAGCCCCGGGTCTTTTCTTTGACTGGAGTGCCAAAAGGCGAATAGGTCCGATTCATGGTTTATGATTTGACCGAACAAAAGCGCATCGTACTTCCGCGGGCGGATCACGCTTTGGTTCAAGTTGCCGACTTCAAAGGTCTTTACATCTACCTTCATGCCGATCAGGGACAAATCTTCCTCTATAAGCGCGGCGGATTTGGCCAGTTCCGGAGCATTACCCGTAGAGATAGAGAATTCCAAAATAGTTGTTGTTTTTTTACCTTTTTCTGTTTTAGTTTTTTCCAAAAATCCACTTTTTCCAACTTTCCACCCATCTTTCGCCAAGAGGTCCTTGGCTTTTTGCAAGCTCTCTTGTCGCGAGATTCGGGTTACTCCCCTTAATTTCTGATAGGCAATCATATTCGGCGGTATGGGGTCATCAATCGCTACTCCATAGCCCGACAACACTTCATTCACTATCCGGTCTTTATCTATCGCTTCATCAATCGCCTTAATTACGTTTTTATCGATAAATATCTGATTCTGATTTTGGTTGAAAAAAAGACCGAACACCCTGGGCAATACCGAGGATTCTACACGATAGTTTTTTTCTTTCAAACTTTTTGCCTTTTCTGGAGAAATTGAACTTAATTGTGAGATTATTTTATTTTCGAGCGCCATGATCAGGCCTTCCTCATTTGAATAAAAATACAGATTTATGTTTTTGATATATGGCTTACCTAAAACAAATTTATCAAATCTCACCAGTTCATAATTCTCTATCACTCCGGAGGATTGCCGGCTTACATTGCCAACCCGATAAGGCCCCGATCCTATTGGATTGGTATTCGCCTCATTGAGTTCAATGGGGGAGCCGCTCCATAAATGTTCGGGCATAATGCCCATGGTTGTATTTTCTAAAAACGAAGCGTAAGGTTGCTTCAAAGTAAAGACAATTGTTTTTTCGTCCACCTTTTCAATATTTACGCCATCCCAGTTTCCTTTGCGCGGGCTCTTAATAACCGGGTCCTTGGCCGCGTTGACAGTAAAAATTATGTCGTCTACGGTAAGCGGTGTTTTATCATGAAAGAATAAATTATCTCTTAGGGTGAAAGTGTAGCTCAAGCCGTTTTCCGCTACTTCATATTTTTCCGCCAAGTCCGGGATGAGTGTTCCGTCCGGGCTTTTTCGAAGGAGGCCGGAATAAATGAGCGCTATCAGGTCCTGGTCAGCGGGAGAGCTTGCCAATACGGGATTTATGAAACGGGGAGTGCCGACGACACCCTCATTGATAGAGCCCCCGCGCAAAGGGACGCTCACCATGAAGGAATTATTTATGTTTTGCAGTATGGCCAGGGTGCTTACAAAAAAGACCAGTACTAGGGTGGCAAAAACCACCCATTCTTTTTTAGAGAAATGCGAGAGAACGTTATTTATTTCGGACTTGCTCGGCAATTTCCAAAAATTGCGTATGCGACCAAAGAAATTTTCCATAAAAGAAATGTTTAACGCGAAATACTTTTAACCGATTTTGGTTTTCAAGTATATAGACAGAAATGCGATTAAGGCAAAAAGAATCCCACAAATTATAGACAAGTAAAAAAGAAACATCTCAAAACCTCGGCGAGTATGGTGAAAGCTTCCGCCATCGCCGCCGCCCAACGCGCCCCCCACTCCCGCGCCTGATTGCTGGAGTAAAATTGATAACACTAGCACTACCGAAAGTATTATCTCTACATAGGGCAAAATATTGGCCACTAACTGCATCTGTCCATTATTGCACAATGGAGGCAAAAAGGCAAACTAGAAAAAATTTTAGTATAATATAAGTGCGTGAAAAGCTTTCTAAAATTTTTAATTCCAGTTATTGTTTTTGGGGCGATAGGGTATCATTTTCGCGCCGTTATTTTCCCGCTAGTTCCCTGCGAGGAGCCCATCCCATACAAACTGGGAACTTTTGATTCTAAATTTGATATTTCTCAAAAGTATTTTCTGGATGCGCTCTCCGAGGCCGAGGTCATCTGGGAGAAACCCTCTGGCTTGGATCTTTTTGCTCACATGCCCTCGGATAATTCTTCCAATGTTTTAAGAGTAAATTTAGTTTATGATTTCAGACAGGAAGCAACAAGCAAGCTGAAAGGCCTGGGTATCGTGGTTGACAATACACGCGCTTCCTATGACTCTCTAAAAGCGAAATTTGAGGCGCTAAAAACGGAATACGAAAAAGACAAGAGTACTTTTAATTCTAAAGTAAAGTTCTTTAATGCCGAGCAAGAAAAGTATCAAGAAGAAGTTGCGTATTGGAACAATAAGGGCGGAGCTCCCCAAAACGAATACAATAAGTTGGAGGCAACTCGCAAAGAATTACAAAATGAGTCAAAGCAGTTGCAAGGCATGGAGAGCAATCTAAATGAACAAGCCAGTCAAATAAATGCGCTAGTGGTAGTGCTCAATCGCCTGGCCACCGCGTTAAATCTCACAGTGGAAAAATACAACACCGTGAATGTAGCGCGCGGGGAGTCCTTTGAGGAAGGAGTATATTCTAGCGACGGAGCAAATAAGGAAATAGATATTTATGAATTTAGCAACAGACAGAAGCTCCTGCGCGTGCTCGCGCATGAGCTTGGTCACGCGCTTGGGCTTGAGCACGTGAGCGATACCAAAGCGATAATGTACGAACTCAATCAGGGCAACACCATGGCTCCCACCGTCTCCGACTTGGAGGCGCTCAAGGCCAAATGCGGAGTCAAGTAGAAGGGAAGATTGTGGCGCTAGTAGATAAAGACAATAATCACGTAGCCGATGATCAAAAGGTTCTGGCAAGTGGCCTCAACCGCCCTCACGGCTTTCTAGAAATTAGGATTTTTGTATTTAATAGTGAGGATAGTATTCACGCCAACGATGCACAAGCTCGCTAAGTTGGAAAATAGAATGCTGTTATTCTGGTGGAGATAAGCGTCTATAACAACGATGATAATCGCCACACAGGTAATCAAATACATAGAGACGCTTATGTCCTTAGAGCTTTTGATGCGCAGTAATTTTATGGTCTGCGGAATGCCGGAGATTATAAAAAGTATTCCCGGTAAATAAAATATCCATTGCATCCCTTAATTATACATGTTTTAAGTTATTATGGCAGTTATGTTAAAATGGAGTAAATGAAAGAACTTACCAAAGAAGAAAAGAGAGTGATTATAGCTAAAGGCACGGAGTCCTTCAAAGCTCCTTGTGGTAGAAGATGGCAAAACCTAAACCTTAGTGCTAAAATATCATTATATATATCATGATATAAATCATTATATGGCCAACAGTAAATTTGGAAAAAGAAATATCAGAAAAATAACTCGCTCGGGAACGAGCTTAAATATCTCCATTCCCGTTGAATTCCTAAAGCGTCTCGGCTGGAAGGAGAGACAGAGGGTGGTGGTGAAGCTCGAAGGCAGGAAATTAGTAATTAAGGATTGGAGAAAATAAAAATTTCTTTAGTTCCTCTTGCGGGCACCTTCAAGTATCTCTTCTACTTGACCTGTTGAATCTTTTGGCATTTTTGCGTCAATTGTTATATTTGATTGCGTTTTATTCCAAAGATCAGTAGACTTTTAATGAAATAAAGGCTATTCTATTCAAATATAGAATAGCGTAATAATCTCTCTACTTTAATTCTATAATATTTTAAAATTTATGTCCCAAACACAGCGAGAAAAAATAATTAATAAAGCACGAGAGATACTAGAAAAGTATCCGAACGGTATTCGTTATACCGAATTGACTAGGTTAATAAAAGTAGACCTATTTGATATTCCGGAAAATACCATACAAAGTAATATCTGGAATCTGGATGAAAGAGTCAATGAAATCTCAAAACCAGAACGAGGTATTTTTTTTCTAACAAAATACTTATCGCCGGAAAAACAAACAGAATCATTACAAAATAAAACTCTGAATCAAACTTTTCCAAAAGATTTAAAGATCACTGAGAGAGTAAAAGTTTCACCTGAAGAATCCTTCTATCAGCCATTTGCTGATTACTTATTGAGTGATTTAGAAGAGTGCACGAAAGCTATTGCACTTGGTGGTAACAAATTTGGAGATAGATGGGGTACACCTGATGTGTTCGGAATATACAAGTTTTCTGATACAGATCCGATAAGACCCCAGATTGAGATTGTGAGTGTGGAGATAAAAACAGATACTAATCAACTCATTACTGCCTTTGGTCAAGCGTCCGCATACAAACTTTTTAGCCATAAGGTTTATTTAGTGATTCCTAAAGACGTCGAAGGAGAAATAAGTCGGATTGAATCTCTCTGTTTGCGATATGGTATAGGACTTATTTTATTTGATAGAAATAACCATGAAAATCCTAATTTTTTAATTAGGACAAGGGCAATAAAAAACGAACCCGATTATTTTTACTTAAATCTATATTTGAAACGTTTAGGTGACAGAATTAACGAATTATTTTAAGCTACCGAAATCTCTAACTAGTAAGGAAAATCCTAGATAGTTTGGCATAATACCTAAACATAACCTAAACAAGAAAAGTTATCCCCAACCCTGAAAATTCTAAGTAAATTATCGGCTCAACGTGTTGAGCCGTTGCCCACTCCACCTCTTTCTCTAATGTCTAATTCGTGCGAATGGTACCATAGTTTGTTTTATGATATAATATCGGCATGAACGAAAAGGAACTAGAAAAAGTATTAAAAGCGCTTGCCAACAAGCGTCGCGTTGCCATATTAAAATATTTAAAACATAAAGAGAGAGTATCAGTAGGGAATATCGCGCATGAAATTAAATTATCTTTTCGGGCGACCTCAAAGCACCTATCAGTTCTTTTTAGCGCTGATGTGGTTGAGAAGGAGCAATCCGGACTTACGGTGATATATTTTATCTCCAATGTTAAACACCCAATTGTTTCAAAACTGTTATCAATCATTTAACTTTATTACATACCTATTCGCACGAATAGGTAAATAGTTGGGTTTTATTGACAAAAGGATAATTTTATACTAAAAATAAGTATGGAGGTGTAGCGTGGCTATCACGCTCGATCAGATTCTCGAGGCGCTAGGGAGGCCGTCCGCCCGTATCGATCTCTTTGGGGTTCCGTCGGAATTCGAAGAGGTCTACGAGTCCAGGTTGACGGGTCTCTACGAAGCCATGTACAAAGAATTGGCCTACAGGCAGCTAAGTGTTAGCAACCTTAGGTCGCTACCTGACTCGACCGAGTTCCATGGCCCGGAGGTCGAGAGGCTTTTCAACAAGCTTTGCCAGTGGCTTGACAGCCATCGGCAAGAGATCATCCCGGACGTAATTGATACGTCCAAGTAATCGTTATCCCACCTAGCGCGAGCCATGCTCCGTTAGGTGGCTCTCGTTTTATGCTATAATTGGGAGCATGATCGACCCCAAGAAAATAAATATGAATCAGTTGCCAAAGAAGTTTATTGACGGCGCCATCGGCGCTTATGGCAAGGATTTTTTCTCTTTCGCTATGACCTCCGGGAACAACTTGGACTCTTTCGCTACCACCCCGCAAGTAATGAAAAGTATTGCTAACTGGATGAATAAACAAATAGAAAATTACGAAAAACAATTTGGCCTGATCGATATGACGCCGCCCTCCGTGGTCAGTCCGATCCAGGCCTCGGACTTGAAGAAGCCCGGGGAGGATGATAAATAAAAGATCGTGGTATAATTAATATATGAACAAGTCATTAATTTTATCTGTAGTAATTATTATAATTCTGGCCGGTGGTGTTTTTTATGTTTTGAGTACTAGAACTCCCGCCCCAGACGAGTCCGCTATTTCGAGTTTTGAGGAATGCGTGGCGGCAGGGTATCCAGTGATGGAAAGTTATCCTCGCCAGTGCCGAACCCCGGAAGGAGTTCTCTTTGTAGAGAATGTTGAAAATCCTACGCCTGCGCCAGTTGCGACAGGTGGATGCTTTGTTGGCGGATGTAGTGGGCAGATTTGTTCTGATCAAGAAGGAGTAATCACAACCTGTGAATATAGGGAAGAATACGCTTGTTATAAATCCACTAAATGCGAGCGTCAAGCAAGCGGGCAGTGTGGCTGGACCGAGACGCCGGAATTTGCCATTTGCCTAAATGTCAGCACCGGTACTGGTTCGGACATTAAGTAAGTGGTATAATTGGGCTATTAGCAATTAATGAAGTATTAATAAAATTATGGCAGATTTAAAAGCTTTGTGTATGAAGTGTAGGGATAGTAATAGAAAACCGACCATGCAGACCATGACCAGTCCGGTAGTGACAAAGAATGATAAGGGCAGATATTCCGTCAAGGGTAAATGTGCTAACTGCGGAGGCAACATGTTCAAGTTTCTCTCCGAAGCGGATGCCAAAGCGTTGATGTAAAATAAGGATTTTTCCCACCCAACCTCCGCTTGACGGGGGTTGGGCTTTGGTATATACTTCCCCCTAGGCGTCTTTCCTGTTATGGTTAGGCGTTTTAATTTAACTTTCTTTGACAAAAGAATAGGTTTTGAGAACAAGTGCAAGCTTGTTTATTTTTTTTGTCCCGATTTTAATTTATTAAAATCGAGGATCCCGACTTAGGTCGGGAAATTCCACGAGCAAAGATTGAACTCTAACGTAAGTAAAACAATGATGATAGTCACAGAAGTAATTTTGTGGGCTCCGACCTAGGTCGGAGCTGTCCAACTGAAACGTCGGACCTGTTTTTTGTTTTGTTTCGTTCCCCCGCCTGAATGAATTTCATTCGGGCAGGTAACTTTTAGTTAGAGTTTGATCCTAGCTCAGGATGAACGCTGGCGGCGTGGATAAGGCATGCAAGTCGAACGAATCAGTCCCATGAATGGATGAAAGAAGTTTTGCGTAGCAATACAAGAGACGGATGGATTTCTGGATTGGGGTTTCTGATTAGTGGCGAACGAGGTAGTAATACATAGGAACTTCCCCTTTAGTCGTGAATAATCCGGCGAAAGCCGGACTAATACACGATGGTATCCGACCTCGGTCGGATTAAAGTTTTAACGCTAAAGGAAAGGCCTGTGCGATATCAGCTAGTTGGTAAGGTAATGGCTTACCAAGGCGATGACGTCTAGGGGCGCTGAGAGGCGGACCCCCACCGATGGTACTGAGACCAACTGATCTCCTTGGGGAGTAATCCCCAAGTAAAATCCAACTCATAACGGTGAAGTCTTTTGGGGGATGTGATATAATATCCCCATGATAAGAAAGATAATACCGTGGGAAGTCGATGTTAATAGTTTTTCAGATGAGTATATTGCAGGTTTCTTAGATGGTGACGGTTCGATTGTTGCGACGGTAGAACATCGTCCCGAACGACGGAGGTTTCCGTATCGGGTGCGATTAAAAATATCGTTTACACAACACAATCGTCATAAAAAAATCATAGAAGCCATGCAAAAATTTCTTGGTGGTGTAGGTAACATTAGAGGTGTTGCTTCACACAATCTTGTTGAGCTTGTTATTCTTGATCGTAAAGAGCTGGTTGCTACTCTCAAAAGAGTACGCCCGCATCTTGTGATTAAAAGAAAACAAGCAACCATTATGGATGAGATTCTTCTCATTTATGAAGGTGCGAGAGTGAACACAAGAAGTTCTCTTTCTGAAAAAGAGTTTGCAATGATTATGACTCTGGTAAAGCGAATCAGAAACCTGAATTCGAATACTGGAGGCAAAATCAAACTTACATAACATTTGACCCCGTAACGACTTTTCGCTTATGCGAAGGAGTTATCGAAATGCTTAATCTTAAAAGGATTAAACTAAAACGATAGCTAACATCGTTGGCCCCTCTTTTTGTTAAAGAGGGTGAAGGTATAGTCTGATACCTCGAGTGATCGGGGAAAACACTATGACGGACCATACACCTACGGGTGGCTGCAGTCGAGAATCTTCCACAATGGACGGAAGTCTGATGGAGCGACGCCGCGTGATTGAAGAAGTCCCTCTGGGACGTAAAGATCTTTTATGAGGGAAGAAGTTTATTGACGGTACCTCATGAATAAGAGGCTCCTAATCTCGTGCCAGCAGGAGCGGTAATACGAGAGCCTCGAGCGTTATCCGGAATTATTGGGCGTAAAGGGTGCGTAGGTTGTTCTGTTAGTCCTCTGTCAAATTCTCGGGCTCAACCCTAGAAACACGGAGGAAACGGCAGAACTTGAAAGTGCGAGAGGCGTACGGAACTCATGGTGTAGGGGTGAAATCTGTTGATATCATGGGGAACACCAAAAGCGAAAGCAGTACGCTGGCGCATATTTGACACTGAAGCACGAAAGCGTGGGTAGCGAATGGGATTAGATAAACGCTCGCTTGATTCGCAAGAACAAGGTGAGCAAATGTCTCTTTCCGCAGTGATGCGGAATTGAAAACTATTGTACTAAGCAAAACTTAGCACATAGTGAATTTGGCTATATGCTGGAAAAACCGAGTATGGTATACTACTTGAATTAAAAGTAATAATGTATACCTGCGGTCAATCAGCAGGGAAGAATCTATGGAAAGAATTGAAAAAATAAAAAATGTAACACATGTCAAAGCTCCGGGCGGAAATCACCTTGTTGGAGTGAATCTTTCCGAAGGAGTGCAAACACTCCTTCGGGAAAAAGCAAGTGAATATGGAGTTACAGCTCAACATATTGCCGATGAAGCTTGTTTTAAAGCAAGAGAAGTTTCAACGAAAATCATTGAGGATTATGTAAATTCGCTTTAATAGTTCCCCTCAGAGACTATACGCCGAACCCTTGTTAGAAATTTTCTCACAAGGTGAAGATATAGTCCGTTCTGCATAGCGATATGCAGAGACAAGCAGAAATGACTTGTTCAAGTAATGTATTTTAGATTTAACTTTGAAACTTTATAACTCTCAACTTTAAACTAAAAATGTTACTTAGTAACATTTAAGACCCCAGTAGTCCACGCCCTAAACGATGATCTCTCGCTATTCGGAGTATCGACCCTCTGAGTGGCTTAGCTAACGCGTTAAGAGATTCGCCTGGGAAGTACGATCGCAAGATTAAAACTCAAAGGAATAGACGGGGACTTGCACAAGCAGTGGATTATGTGGTTCAATTCGATGGTAAACGAAGAACCTTACCAGGGTTAGAAATCCTATTGAAATCCTTTAGAAACATTGGACCTCGCAAGACAATAGGACAGGTGATGCATGGCCGTCGTCAGTTCGTGGTTTGAATTGTACCCTTAAGTGGGCTAACGAACGCAACCCTCGTTGTGTGTTACAAGTGTCACACGAGACCGCCCAGCCCCAGTTTTTTGAGACAATATATTGTTTAGCGTAATGTTACGTTAGGTGTGTATTGCAAAGAAAATTTTGTCTTTCAGACAAATATTTTTTAGAACTCATTTTGAAAAACTGGGGCTGGGAGGAAGGAGAGGATGACGCCAGGTCAGCATGTCCCTCTGATACCCTGGGCTACACACATAATACAATGGCCGTTACAACGCGCAGCGACGAGGCGACTCTGAGCTAATCGTCCAAAAGCGGCCTCAGTTCGGATTGGAGTCTGCAACTCGACTCCATGAAGCTGGAATTGCTAGTAATCGCAGGTCAGCTAAACTGCGGTGAATACGTTCTCAAGTCTTGTACTCACCGCCCGTCAAGTCAAGGGAGCCGGGAGTACCCGAAGTATCCACATAAGTGAGTCCTACGGTAAGCTCGGTGACAGGGACTAAGTCGTAACAAGGCACGGCTAGCGGAAGCTGGTCGTGGAATAATTCAATTTGAAAAACGTTTCGCTCTTCGGATGAAGAGTGGGAATTAATTGAGTCGGTATTGTGTATTCAACTCCGACGTGAAAGTCGGAGCCCCGACACAGGGGTTTTTGGCACATGTCGTCTGGGGTTGACTTCACAATGGACAATAATGGAATGTCCTAAAAACCATTTGACATAAGGGGAAAGACCCTAAGTTGACACTAATTTTACGAATTTGGCCCGAATGACACGAATTTATTCGGACATTCGTTCTGATTTGTAACCATTTGTGTAAAGGAACGAAACAAAACAAAGAACAGAGCCGACCCTAGTCGGCTTCCCGACACAAGGTCGGGACAAAAAACAAAAAACACCTCGCGCAAGCGGGGTGTTTTTTGTTTGTGATATAACTATAGTTTTTTCTCTACCACGTCAACTCGGTTTTCAAGTTCTTTATAGGTGGTTTTAGAAACTTTAGTTTCTGCCAGAGCATCTATTCTTTTATTCGTGCCTTCAAGTTGATTCTTCACACCTTCAACTTCTTTTTTCACACTATCAACTTCTCCCGTGAGTTTTTTCTCGAGCTCTTTCAAATCATCTTTAGTAGCTTCAAATCCTTTAGCAACCATAACGGCCAAAGTATCAATAGTTACTTTCTTTTTTACTCCTTTATTCATACCTGCTAAGTATATCAAAAAATGTCTCTCACGCAAGTGGGGTGTTTATTGTTTGATTAAAGTCGGGAAAGTTGTAGAATATAAATTGGCAGCCCGTTCTTTACTAATGCTGCCCAAGGAGTTCTTATGGCGGAAAAGCCAGGCCTCTTCGGAGGCGGTCCAGTGCCGGTTTCGGGAAAAGAAGAAAAAGGTGTCACGATCCGGAACATGGATCAAGGCATCTACGAGGCCGGTGCACCACCGACCCTGGAAGACCGGTGGTTCAGTATCCCGTTGTTTGTTCGCTGGGTCATCTTGATCTCAGTGGTTGTCGCGATCGGTTTCGCGATCGCGTCGCTGTCGAGATCGTGACAGGAGATGAAATTCACGTCGTTTGCGGGCAGGGCATGAAATGGATGCTCTCCCGTAGGGCAAGTAAATATCGCAAGTAGCGACCAGCGGAAACTAAGTTTCAGCTGGTTTTCTCGTTATGAGAAGATTTTTTTGTTATAATTAAACCATGAAAAGAGTTGGAATTCTCCGGGGCGGAACAGGAAAAAATTATAAGTCGTCGCTAAAGGAAGGCGGGAATATCATTGCTTACATTCTTGAAAACCTGGGAGATAAATATAAAACCAGTGATATTTTAGTAGATAGGAAGGGTGTGTGGCACTTAAATGGCATACCCATAATGCCGGCGGATTTAATTCATAAAGTTGATGTGGTATGGAACGTGGCGTATCCGCAGGCCTCTTCGGTCTTGCAAAGCTTTTCCATCCCCCACATTAGCCAAAGCCATTTTTCTTCCGCGCTAGAAAATAGTCGGGAGATGTTGCGTGAGCATATGGAGAGTATTGGCGTTGGTATGTCGAGGCGGGTAGTTGCCCCAGAGGCCGCGCGGGATGTTTTAGAAAAATTTGGAGCACCGTGGATTGTAAAAAGTGGGAGTGAAGTTAGAATAATAAAAATTTTTAACGAACTCGCCGATGTGATAAACGGCGGGGGAGATATAATAGTAGAAGAATTTATTGGGGGTGTGCCTGGAGCTGTGCACAGTGTTTTAAATTTTAGAGATGAAAACATATACGCAATTCCTCCCAGCGGTTTAACCGCTAAAGAGAAAAAGAATGTAAGATATTTGGCAAAGAATTTACATACCCACTTAGGCGCCCAACATTATTTGAAAACTGACTTTGTTTTACATCCGAAAAGAGGATTTTTCATCACCAACATTGATTTCTCCCCGGACTTGCGAGCGAATTCCCACTTTGAGCAGGCCTGCCAGTCCGTCGGCGCGGAAATGCACCACCTGATGGAGCATATGTTAGAGAGCGTGCAATAATTAATTTATATCCATCTTGACTGCCTCTTCATCGAAAACTACGGGCACAGTATCTCCGCCTTCTGTCGCAACTTGTCCCATATATACGCCTGCTCTACCTTTTTTTATTTTTACCTTCAATTCCTCATCTTCATTAGTAACAACTATAACAAAAACACCTGGTCTATATTTTAATGGCCTTGCTGATGATAAAGGGTTTTCCTCCATAGCATCTTTAACTTTTTCCCGGAACAACGCCTCCGCCTTGGCTTCAATTTGAGCGTCTACAGATTTTTTTCCTTCCATCATAAGTTAGAATTATAATAACATATTGAATCTCGGTGTGAAAGTTCGCAACGGGGTAGTAATTAAGGATTGGAAGAAATAAATTAATTATAAAAACCCCTACCCACTCTCCACACCCTTAAAAACTGGAGTTTTTAAGGGTATTGGTATATAATGTTTCTATGGCAAAAGATAAGACAGCTAGGCAAATGGAACGGCACCTGAAGGGCATGGCCAATCATTACCGAATAGAAATTCTTTTCTTGGTAGCAAAGCATGAAGGTATTACTTTGAACGAAGTTATCGAAACAATCAAAGCGAATGAGAAAACAATAGGGGAGCATGCTCGCCGACTTTTTAACGCGGGACTTCTAAACAAGAAACACAACGGCGTATTTGTGGAGCTCTCTCTGTCCCCATACGGTAAAATGTTTGTTCAGTTTCTTAAATTGTTCAAGAATTTTTGATTTACTCTCCTTCATACCAGACCCTTAAAAACTGGAGTTTTTAAGGGTCTTAGGGAAAGGTAGAAAGTTACTTATCTTTGCTATATACTTTATTACCGCAAAGAAATACCGGGCCTGTAGTATAGTAGTAATACGCGTCCATGGCATGGACGAGTCAGGAGTGCAATCCTCCTCAGGTCCACAATAAAATACCGGGCCGTAGTATACCGGTAGTACGTATCCTTCGGGAGGATATAGATTGGGTTCGATTCCCAACGGCCCGACATGTTATAATATATTTACAAATTGTTTTTATCTGTAGCGGGTGGTCGCACTCACATAGGCACATATGTTGGAGATTAGCCATCACCCGCTTCAAATGGAA
>Ga0209542_10004423_pt1 | contig 28928 bp, 33 predicted proteins | sample RifCSPhighO2_01_FD_184028 | JGI IMG/M metagenome (GOLD analysis project Ga0209542, IMG submission 184028) | Soil microbial communities from Rifle, Colorado - Rifle CSP2_plank highO2_0.1 (SPAdes) (version 2) | ecosystem: Environmental > Terrestrial > Deep subsurface > Rock core/Sediment ...
TTAGAATGTGGTCAACACTTTGAGCACAAGAAGTTTGTTCACAATGACAAACTTCTGTGCAGAAATTTCTCTTCAAGAAGAAATTTCTTGCATCCAAAAATCGAGCACCTTTTCAAACCATGACTTTAGAAAATTGAGATTTTCTAATCCATTCAATTCTCACTCAACGAATTGAAGTTTTTAAGTCGTGGTGGTGCATCGATTTTTTGATTTTATATTTTACCCACTACAATTTAATAAATTAATGTAGAGGGTAAGATTTATAAACACCAAGTTTCTATATAGCTTATGGTGTACATATACAAAAAAATAGTTGGTGGAAAACCTTACTATTATCTTAGAGCATCTGAAAGAAAAGGCAAAAAAGTACTTTCCAAAGACATTGCTTATTTGGGAAGTTCAATAGAAAAAGTAAGAGAATCACTTGATAAAAAAGAATTTAAGGCTAAAATAAGAAAAGCCTACAAAACAATCAATGGTTTTCTTGAATCTAATCATTGGCTTGAAAAGGCTAAAGAATTAAGGTTAAAAAAAGATGATTTTCTTGGAGAAAAGTTGCCTGAGATAGAAGCCTGCAAATTACATTATAATAATTATTTTAAAAAATTAGACAATATAACAAAGAAAGAGATATTAAAGAATTTTGTTATAGAATTTGCTTTTAATACAGCATCTATTGAAGGAAATACAATAAATCTTGAGCAAGCAAGAAACTTACTGATGGAGGGTTTAACTCCTGAAAATAAAACATTAAGAGAAATTTATGATATTCAAAATTCAGAAAAAGTCTTTTTTGAATTGATTGACTTAAAAGAAGAGATTACCCATGAATTTATGATAAGGGTTCACGATTCTCTTTTAGAGAATATCGATCTAAGAAAAGGTTATAGAACAACAGACGTAAGAGTAATAAGAAGTAATTTTGATGCTACTCCTACCCCATATGTTAAAACAGACATGGATTTATTGATAAAGTGGTATGAAGAACATAAATCTAAGTTGCATCCTTTAACTTTAGCTACAATTTTTCACCATAAGTTTGAGAAAATTCATCCATTTATGGATGGAAATGGAAGAACTGGAAGAATAATATTAAGTTATATATTGTTAAGAAACAATTATCCTGCATTGATAATTCGTAAAAAGACCAAGCCACTTTATCTTAATGCATTAAGAAAAGCAGATAAAAGTGATTTAACAAAATCTTCAATAGAAGATTATTCAGAGATAGTTCAGTTTAACGCAGAAGAGCTGATAGACACTTATTGGAGTATATTTCTTTGATAGTTGTATATATCTTCCCTGTTTCGATGCGTTGTGATCTGATTATAAACCACTACTATCAGGAATAGAACCTTTTTGAAACGCCCGGACCCGGATTCCTTCAATCTTGTAAAAGTTGAAGGCCAGCAAATCATCAGATTTGTGCAGTGTTCAAATCCTTCTAAAATAGAAACGCCCGGACCCGGATTTGAACCGGGGGATCCGTGAGGAAATCGGATATTTACGTTATAATACCTAGCAATCCGACGCAGTAACCGCTGTGCCATCCGGGCTTTTTCATTTTCCACCGCGAGTCTCCAAATCTGTGGGGAGAGTCAAGCTAGAGACAATGAAAATCTCTACAATTTCAAGCAAATTATCTCTTTTAAGTTTATCTCTTCAGGTCCTAAAAATTTCCAAACCAATATCCTTATAAACCCTAAATAATCTTCTTTCCTAGGCGAGAGCCGGAATAAGTGAACGGAGGAACAAGTAATGGAAAGACAATTTGGCGGCGAACGAAGATCATTCGGCGGAGAGCGTAAATTCGGCGGTCCTAGACGATTTTCGTCTGGCCCAAGAGAAATGCACAAAGCAGTATGTTCAGAATGCAAGCAAGAATGCGAAGTACCTTTTAAACCAACTGAAGGAAAACCTGTATTCTGTTTGACATGCTTCAAAAAGAAGCGTGAAAGCGAAGGCGGCGGTTTCGACCGTAGATAAAACCTAAGCTAATTAAAACATAATTTTATTTTTATTTTTTAGATTTTCTATAAATTTTATAGATAAGACAAGTTATTTGTCTAAGTGTTTTCCACAACCAATAAGTTTAATATTATACTTATTCCCATCTTTTTCTACAAGACTAACACAAGTATTTCCATATTTACGGCGGTGTTCTTCTACTATTTTATCTCCTTCTTCTTTACTTCCTGCTAAAATAGCTAGTAACGTTAAAACAGAAGACCCATGAGCAACAACTAAGATATTTCTTTCTTCATTTTCAATTTCCTTAAATAAATCAGAGCATTTTTTAACAAAATCTTCAAGAAGCTCATCATTCAATATATCTCTTAATCTATCATCAAATTTTATTTTTACACTATGGAACTTATTTATTTCCTCTGCTGTTTCCTTTGCTCTTTTCAAATCTGAAGAATAAATAATCCCTATCTTTTCCTTTTTTAATCTTTGAGCAACCTTTCTTGCTTCATCTCTCCCTTTTTCAGTTAAATGGGTATCAATCCATTCATCTTGTTTTCCTTGAGAAACTTTTTTTGCATTTGCGACAGACTCACCATGGCGAACAAGAATTATTCTAGAGACCATTTTCATTAAAGTCTCTTTAAAGTATTCTTATAAATTTTATGGGCAAGGAAAGCACCAACAAGTGCTCCAACAAGGTTGAATACTAAATCTAGCCCTGTGTTGTAAACATCCCCTACTCCAGTTTGGGAAAGAGAAACAAACGCAATAAACTCGACGACTTCATTCAATGCTCCTAGACCCATACTCCCAATCCAAGCTAAAAATATCATTAATTTAGGCGATTTGAGTGCATAAGAACCAGTTGCCATAAGTAATTGGTATATAAGTATCGCAGCAACAAAAAATCCATAAAAGTGAATCAATTGATCCATTTTCAAAATGTAAAAGTCGCCACCTTTATTCACAATATCAATTAAATGTAAGGAATAAACTGTATGCCCTCCAATTCGAATTCCTCCTCCAATCATATGTACAAAACCCCAAATAGATAAAAGCCACAAAATAAGATTATCAAGTTTAGATTTATGCAGATTAACTGCAATAATCAATCCAATAATTACTATAACAGAAATATAAACTAAAAATTCATAATTTTGAATAATTACATAATATGCTCCAAATACAATTAAATAAAGTGCATTAAAAGCTAAAATCCACCAATGAGATTTTTTCATGTTAAGATTTTCTATTTACCATCCTTTCAGCTCTAACAATCATTTCCTTTTTTAGTCCTATAAAAACTCCACCTTCTTTAGAACCAACATAAGTATTCTCACCAGGTTTCAATATAGTGTTAAGCTTATCAAGTTCAATATCCACATGTGTAACTGTGGCGTTAGATTTTCCCTTTAAATGGACATATACCTCAGCCTTTCCAATAAAAATCTTGCCATCACCTTGTCCACTCATAATATAACAAATAATAGCAAGTTGATAAAACTAACTATTTTATAATTCGCAGAAAGCTAAGATTTAAAAGTATCCTGTAGCCAATATTTATACAGCGGGATGGAGCAGCCTGGAGTGCTCACCGGGCCCATAACCCGGAGGTCGTGCGGTTCAAATCCCACTCCCGCTATAGATAAATTGAGTGGGATGTAATACTTCAATTCGAACTATAAAGAGAATTGGAGTCACCACGGTGTTTTACACTGTGAGTGCCCACTCCCGCTATAGATAAATTGAGTGGGATGTAATACTTCAATTCGAACTATAAAGAGAATTGGAGTCACCACGGTGTTTTACACTGTGAGTGCCCACTCCCGCTATTCACTTAACTTTATATTTCCTAAATATAATGAAATTATATGAACATACTTAAAACAACAGGCACAATATTCTGGCTATCAATATTAATAATATCAATTCTAATCTTCTCTCTTACTTTAGCATTAAATTCACTACTATATCCTTCAATCTATACCAATGCATTTGAGAAAGTAGGAGTGTACGAATATTTAGATAACAATCTTAATAGTATTCCCGCAGTTAAGTTTATTACAATTCCTCCAGAAGGGCCTAGACCCCTTGTAGATTTGTTAGTTTCTAATTTTCTCGCTTACATGCGTTCTGATACAGATACACTAAATCTTTCTATAAAGGTAAATACAGATGAGCTTAGAAATTTTTTCATAGATTCAGTAAAAAAAATTCCGACATGCCTCCCAAATCAAAACCAGTTCGCTCAAGGCATTTCATGCATTCCTAAAGGCAAAAATCAAACTCAATTTTTAGATGAATTCTTAAAAACAAAAAATATATCTTTCTTTGAGGATGATGCTGTGGATTTAACAGAAATTTATAATTTAGGGACAGAATCCTATGGAAAAGAAACTCTTGATAGTGTAAGGATGTACTTAAGATATTACAAGTTATTTATTATAATTTCCTCAATAGCTATAGTTGTTCTTATTTTCTTAATTTACTTATTTCAACGATCAAATATACGCACATTTTTAGAAATTATTGGTATAGGTTTATTAGTTCCAGCATTATTCTTATTTTTAGCAACACATTTTGTTAAACTCATTCCAAATCACCTAGTTGTCTCAGACCAAATTAATTCTCAAATATTAAAAGCAGTTATAGATGTTCTAAACAACAAATTAATTATTTACTCAATTATATTGCTCTCTATTAGTGCCCTATTTTTTATCTTGTCAATATTTGCAGAAAGTAAGTTACCTTCAAGCAAACCTAAAAATAAATAAAGAGATAAAACAACTCTTAAATATGAAAAAAGTAATCCTAGTGCATCGCTGGGAAGGTAAACCTGATAGCGATTGGTATACTTCAATATCACAATCTCTTAAGGAAAGTGGATATATTGTAGAGATTCCAGAAATGCCTGATACAGCAGAACCACAAATAGAACCTTGGGTGGATAAAATTAAAGAATTAGTTCCAAGGCCAGACATGGAATTGCATTTTATAGGCCATAGCATAGGGTGCCAAGCTATCCTTAGATATCTTGAATCTTTACCAGGAAGTGTTAATGTAGGCAAAATAGTTTTCGTAGCTCCTTGGTTTAATTTGCAAAATCTTGACGTAGAATCCCAAAATATAGCAAAACCATGGATAGAAAATTTAATAGATTTAGAAAGTGTAAAGAAACACATTTCAAATATAACTGTTATATTTTCAGATAATGATCCTTGGGTTAGTTTATCAGATAGAGATATTTTTAGAAACCTTTTAGATGCAAAGGTAATTGTAGAACACGAAAAAGGGCATTTCACTTCAGAAGACGGTGTAATAAATTTTCCATTAGTAGTTAATGAATTTGTAGAAGAGACTTAAAGTAATCAAGTCAAAGCTGGCTGTTTAATGCTTTCAACAAGTTTGTTAATTCCCTCACGCATTCTTTCTCTATAAGATTTAGCCTCTTCACTTCTAACTGGTCTAGGATTTATTCCGCCACCAAACCATGCGTCTTTTCCATATTGAACTCCAATTATGTTAGAGTTATCATGCCAGTCTGTAACTCCTGCAAACCCTGAAGTTCTAGAGCTATGTCCACTAATATCTGCCCCTTCACCAACTAAAACTCCAAATTTAACTTTAATTCTTCCTTTTCCTAGCCTATCAAAAACTCTTTGAGCAATTCTCTTTGTTTCACCAGATACTACCCAATCATCTAACACAAGAACTGTTTGTTTTCCATCTTTTATTAACATTTCATTTATTAATGGTCTAAGATGTTCTTCAGTTTCTTCCTCGCTATTGCTCTTACTAATTCTTCTAAATCTTAAAGTGCCATCTGTAGTAGGTAATTTCCCATAAAGTTGTTGATGCAATCTATGCACTGCTAGCCCAAGAAGTCTTGCGCCTCTATCACAAGCGATAATACAGTCAGGTCTTACTGCATGAATATATTCAACTATTGGAAGTGCAAACTGCCCTAAATTATCTGCACTAATAGATGTAGAATCTTTAACATTTACATTAAGCCCCATTGGTGAATATATAGCAGATCCAAACGGCATAGACATATAAGGCTGAAGATTTGGATTAAGTAGATTCGAGTATTTCCTAAATTTCGAATTTAATTCTTCAATCATCTTATTACTATAATCCATTTCTTTAATAAAATCCATTTTTTTAATATAATTTTCATTCTTAATTATAATTTTGCTATTTATTGGATTTCCAGATAAATATTTCTCCAAACTTTCAGAGATAGGCTTAGGTCTAATAGTTTCAAAACTAAAATTATTAATATCTCTGATAGGAAAATCAGGGATTCCTTTGTCTCGTGGATCAACTGGTCTTTTAGGTTCTTCATAACCAATCAGTTCCCAAAACATTCCTTCTAAATCAGATTTTTTCTTTTTCATCTTCTGGCTCCTTCAAAGTTATCTAGTTCATTAGATAAATATTCAATTAGTTCAGTAATAGAATAAAATGGCTTAACTAACTCTCTATTTAATATTAGTTTTTTCCCTATTTCTCCTCTTTTAAATCTAGACATCACGTCTGCAGCTCCCCCTGAATTTTCTAAACAAATGATTTGTTTTCCTCTTGATAAACATTTCAGTGCTTCATCAATTGTTCCTTTAGCTCCATTTACAACTACAACTAAATTGCTAATATCTGCCAAATATGTTCTTCTCTCTTCCATATCTTTGCCAGCCGTCTCTACTCTTAAAACTCCATTTTTAGTTTTTCCTGCCATCCGAATATAATCTTGTGGTGGCTGAAATCCATTAGGAACTAAAACAAAGAACTTGTCCCCTATTCCTTTTTCAATAGAATAATCAACGATTCCTCTATAAACATCAATCCCTACCCCATGAACTCCTCCAGTAAACAAAGTTCCTTTCTTAGTTACAAGCTCTCTTAATTCATAACCTAATCTATAAGCATCATCAGAATCATAATCTGGTAATGGAGAGGTAGCCCCAATCACTCCAATTATAGGTTTTTCATATCTGCTCGAAATATTTTCTAAACTCATTTTATTTGAATAACCTCCTCTAGTTTTTCGATTACTTGTTTTGAAGGAATATTCTTAACTAGTTTATCGCCATCAAATCTAGATACAACATTATCAAGATTATTATAGGGTCCGTATTTCTGAGGAGATGTATGCCCATACAATCCAATCACATTCGCTCCAATTGCATCACCAATATGCAAAATTCCAGTATCGGGACTTACTAAAGCAGTCGATTTTAAAGATAAAAGCGCAAGATTTTTCAAGTCCATAGAATAACTATTTCTCAATACTGTATTAAACACTCTACTCTCTCCATCCGTTATTTGTGACGCCCTATCAAAACTGTCTTTATCTCCTACTAAAACTACATTCAATCCATTATCTAAACACCAAGATGCAGTTTCACTATATCCTCCTTCACTCCAAACCTTTCTTCCCAAACTTGCACCCAGATTCAAAACCACATAAGGTTTATCGCTCTTTAATTCCCATCCAGAACTTAAAGCTACATTTCTTCTAATATCTATATCTAAATCAAAACAGATATTTTTAGGAATCCCTAAATAATCTGCAAAAGCTAAAAATCCATCAACCATATGATTACTTGCCCGAATAATTCCGGCCTTTTTCACATCTCTAGAACAAACCTGTCTAGGACAGCCTATTGCATCAATTGTAAAATCTTTCGGAATCAAAGCAATATCAAATTGTTCTCCTGCCAAATATTTCTCATAAATTAGTTTTTCTAACCTAAATTTTTCAGTTTTATCTCCATTAAGAGATGCCTGCCATCGTTCAGCTGCAAGAAAATCATCTGCCGGTTTTGGTAAAAATCTGTTTGTAGGATTCACAAAACCGACTAAATCAAGAGCCATTTGTTTATCTCTAGTTATTGGAACATAAATTTCAGCCTGCGGATAAGCTACTCTCAACGAATGCAATAATGGCATAGAGAACATTATGTCTCCTATCCCCCTTGGCGGAACATATAAAATTCTTCTAACTTCTCTATTTTTCACTATATTCAGGTTCCTCCAAAACCTTTATATTTATTTCAACTATTGTCTTAGGTCTAAGCTCGTTTCTAAGCAGTTTAGGTATGACTATAATTGAGTTTTCACCATGCTTTGCTATCTTTTTTCTTATTGTATATTCTTTGACCATTGTGATAAAATTACAATTTTTATGTGATAATTCCTATAAATCTCCATTTATAAAGCTTTGTATTTTGTAGTCACTTTATAGTTAATAATAGATAACTTTAAATATAACTTTAACATAGAAAAACTATGTGTATGGGTTGTGAATTCATCGGACCTGATAGTAGGCAATATCATCCTTCTCCAAAGGATGATTCTAGGAACAGCGAAGCATATGCTAGTTCTCCAAGAAATTATTCAAATTCTCCCAATTCTATAAAAGATTACAATTAAGGTTTAACACACAGCTACAAAAAACCTTTAAACAAACGATTTCTCAAAAGCCTATGTATCTACTTGGAATTGATGATGCGGGTCGTGGTCCTCTGATAGGACCAATGTTTCTAGCAGGAGTTTTAATTAAAGAACAAGACGAAAAAATTCTAAAAGAATTAGGTGTAAAAGACTCAAAACTAATAATCCACACAGAGAGAATAAAAATTGCAGAGGAGATAAGAAAAAAATCAATAGGGGTCGAAATAGCAGAAAGCTCCCCTAAAGAAATAGATGGAGCAGTTGATGGAGGAATAAATCTTAACACTCTTGAAGCTAAGAAAGCAGCACAAATAATTAACAAATTAAACAATTCAAAAGACAAAATTAAAGTTATAGTAGACTGCCCTTCTGTTAATACGCTCGCTTGGAAAAACAAAATGATGTCTTTTGTTAAGCACACAGAAAATTTAGATGTAAGATGCGAACATAAAGCAGATTTTAATTATCCAGTAGTAGGCGCTGCATCCATAATAGCAAAAGTAGCCAGAGAAAACGCAGTTTCAGAAATAAAGAAAAATTTTGGTAATATTGGCTCAGGGTATCCAGCAGATCCTGTAACAAAAGAATTCATTAAAGTTAGTGGCAGAGAATTAGAAAAAACAGGAATAGTGAGAACATCTTGGGCCACATGGAAGAATCTATATCCTTCAAAATCTAGCAAGAAACAAAAATCACTAGGTGATTTTTAACTCTAAAACTTGAGTTTGCCAGATGCAAACTCAGAGTGTTTCACACATAGAGTATTTTTAGATTATAGACAATTAGGTTCAGTTACTGTAGTTTCCTAATTGTCTATTAGAGATTTAGAAACTTCCCTAAATCTCTATAAGTAAATTAATCTAAAAATTAACTCATAAAAATCCCTGTTCTTTTGACAGTTAGATATATTTTGGATAAAATACACAGTTTTTAGTTAAAATTGCTTCAAAATATTCTAAATTTTAATAAAATTAGTCTTAGATTATCCAACTGTCAAAACCTAGTGAGTAATAATATCTTATTTTTGACAAATTTACTTTGTGAAAAATAACTATTTTAACTGACGAGCCAATTGGCGAAGTCAAGCTAAAAGTAAATTGTCTCGCCTCTACTTGGTCCAATTGAAATTCCTACTGTTTCACATTCAACAAAGTTATCATGATCTTCAACAAAATCTCTCAGTCTCGAAGGTAATCCTTTAAGGCCATTTCTTACGTAATCTGCGCGAACACTCCTCAAAATCTCATCAACTGCAAGAGGGTTTGACAAATCTTTAGGGCCATCCCATAAATGCCATTTATATCTCTCCTGACCATAAATTGCTTTCATTCCAGTTAGAGAACAAGGAACACCATTAACCAAAGAACTCTCTTTATCATTATAGCCCATACAAACTTTAATTTTAACATCTTGAACATTATCTGCTCTTGTAAGAATTATTCCATCACACTCATTAAGTCTTGCAGCTCTTTTTATGAACGCCCAATCAGGGTAACCAACACGACGCATGCGTCCAGTAGTTGCACCAACCTCTCCTGCATTCTTTCCAATATCTGCAAAAGAATCATCTGTTAAAGAAGGCAAACCACCTAGCCCAACTCGAGTAGGGTAAATCTTCTCAACACCTAGTATGCGAAACGCTTTACGTGGCAAACCCAAACTAGGAAAAGCATGAGGTGCTAATAAATGAGAAGAAGTTGTATAAGGTATATCTCCCATATCTACATCTAAGCCGGTTCCTTGTGCACCTTCAATAATAATATGGTTTCCTCTTTGAAAGTATTCATATAACCTATCTTCAAGATCTTCTCCAAATGATCTTAATCTGTTACGTGCAGATTCATTTTTTTCAACAATCTCTTCATGTAAATCATCTCTCCATAAACCTGCAGATTCAAGTTCTCCTCTTTTCAAACTCAATACTTCTCTTAATTTAGTTGGAAATCTTTGAGAAAGATAGTCTTTAAACGTAAGTCTAGGAGTTCTTCCTGCATTACATTCATAAAATGGCCCAATTCCCTGTTTAGTTGAACCAACACTTGAGAGCCTATTTTCCTCAGCATGCGAATCTAAAAGAATGTGGTAATCTAATAAAACTCCTACTCTATTTGATATAAGTACCCTGCCTTTATATCCTAAATTTTGAACAGCAGAATCTAATTCTCCAACAAAAGCTAAGGGGTTAAATGCAACACTTGGGCCTATTGCAATATCTGAATTACTAGCAAGTCCACAAGAAGCAGAATGAGTTACAATTTGATTCAATTCTCCTAAAGGCCCTCTAGCTAAAATCGTATGGCCTGCATTAGACCCTCCTTGAAAACGCACAACTACAGTCCTTTTCCCATCATCAAGACTTTTTGCATAAGCAACTCTTTCATCAACAATCTTTCCTTTACCCTCATCACCCCACTGTAGTCCTACTACTGCTTCCAATACTTGAGTTTTTTCCATTCTAACTTTTTACGAGTGAAAACAGGGTATTTAAAAACTATTATAAAATCTGTCACAATTAATTTAGCACCTAAGGTTTAAAATCTGCAAGGCTTATAGTGAAATATGACTTATATAAAAAAGATGGTGATGCAGGGGTTTAAGTCATTTGCAAAACGTACAGAGGTAATCTTAGATAAGGGAATCAACACAGTAGTGGGTCCAAATGGTTCTGGCAAATCGGCGAGAGGGGATACCAGAATATTGCTTTCATCAGGAGAAACAAAGACAATTGGAGAGATAGTAGAACAATCTTTAAGATTAGCAAATGTAAAAAAAGATTTGGATGATGGCATATTAACTTTTGAAAATCCTTTAAATATTGGAGTAATGGGTCTTGATCCCGAAACTATGAAAATTAAAGAATGCTCAATTAAAGCATTCATTAAACGTGATGGTGAACCTAATCTTTATACTATAAAAACGAAAACTGGAAAAGAAGTTACTACTACTTCTTGCCATCCAGTTCTTGTATATCGAAATGGAAAAATAGTTTCGGAAATAGTTCAAAATTTGAAAGATGGAGATTATATTGCAACTCCTAACAAATTAGATTTGCCTGAAAAAGAATATTCTATAAATATCTCTGGCATTGGCGAATGTGGAAATTCAAAAGAATTTTTTAGATTAATGGGTTACTTAGTGGGTGATGGCTGTATAGTAAAAGATTCAAGGCTAGACTTTGTTAATGCAGACGAAGAAATCATAGAAGATTATAAATCAATTATCTCAGGATTCAATTTGAAATTTGAAATTAGCAAAAGAATACTATCTAAAGCAGTAATGATATACTCCAATTCTAAAAAGATAGCTAACAGCTTAATTGACTTTTTCAAAGGAAACTATAAAAAAGAAGGAAAACATATTCCTCAAGAAATTCTTTTTTCAAAAAAAGAACTTTTATCTAATTTTTTAGCAGCTTTGTTTGATTGCGATAGTTCTGTAAGAAAAGATAACCCTACATTTGAATATGTAACTCTGAGTGAAAGGTTATCAAATGATGTAGTTTTGGCCCTACTTAGATTCGGCATTGTAGCAAGAAGAGTTAAAAAGAAAAAATATGCAGCTAATACTGTATTAAAATTAAAGAAAGATTATTATTTTATTACCATAGAAGGTAAGGAGAAATTATCTAAACTTAATAAAGAGATTAAACTTAGGTGCAATCACAAAAGAAATCTTATCAAAAAATGGGCAACAATCAATACAATTCCAAATACAAATAATAATTTATTACCTTCTGAAATTAATTTAGAGGTAAAGAGCTTAGTAAATCTTTTAGGAATAAGAATTAAAAGAATAAGAAATAATTATCCATATCTTGCCGCTTATGTAGAGAATAGATGTGACCCATCTAGAAATGGTATTGGGAATGCACTTCATTTGTTTTATAATAAATTTGCTATTCTTGAAGAAAGTTTCAAAAATTTAGTTGAAAATCAGATTTATTTAGTAAATATAATGGATTCAATGGCCATCTCGTCAAGAATTGCTTCTCAATCAATTGGATTGTACAGAAGCACGATAAGAGATCAATGGGCAACAAATAATTTTGAGGCAAAACCTTCGAATTTAGAGAAATTTAAAACCTATTTGATAGCTCAATATAGTGAAAGAAGATTAAGCATTATTAAACGTTTAGAATTGTTATCAAATTTAGCCAATTCAGATATTTTTTGGGACAAGATAAAAATTATAGATAAAGTTAAAGGAGAGGATTATGTATACGATTTAGAAATAGAAGATACTCACAATTTTATAGGAAATGAGGTATTTGTGCATAATTCCAATGTCTCAGACGCATTATGTTTTGCACTAGGGAGACTATCAGCAAAATCAATTAGGGCAGAAAGAGCAACCAGTCTTTTGTTTTCAGGTTCAAAATTTATAAAACCTGCAAAAGAAGCTTTTGTCGAGATAACTTTTGATAATTCAGAAAACACTTTTAATTTAGAGGGTAACGAAATAACAATTTCAAGAATTATTAAGAGCAGTGGACAAGGAATCTATAAAATAAATAACGAAGTTAAGAATAGGGGTGAAATAATAGAATTGCTAGCCCATGCAGGCATTGACCCTCACGGGTTTAATATAATTCTCCAAGGCCAGATTCAAGCAATAGTAAAAATGCATGCAGAAGACCGTAGAAAAGTGATTGAAGAAGTATCTGGAATAGCAGTATATGAATCTAGAAAAGAAAAAGCACTCCACGAACTTGAGAAAACACAAGATCGCATAAAAGAAATAAGTTCAATATTAAGAGAACGTAAATCTTTTCTAAATAATCTTGAGCGTGAAAGGTCCCAGGCACTTAGATACAAAGAATTAGAAGGCATGATAAATCGTTGCAAATATTCTATGTTAGTCCGTAAAATATCAGATGTTCAAAAAGAAATAGATTCGGCAAAGAAATCTCTAAATGAGAAAAAGTTACAAAGAGACAAAATGAGAGTTAAGGCAGAAGAAATACAATTAGAGGTAGATTCAATGAACCAGCAGATTGCAAGCATAAACGCCTTAATTAAACGTTCAAGTGGAGTTGAAAGAGAAACATTACAAGAAAGAATAAACACATTGCGAGGGGAAATCGAAGGTTTGAAAGTTAGAATAGAGGCCACACAAAAAAGAAAATTAGAGTTTGAACGCAGAATAGGTTATCTAAAAGAGTCAGTTCCAGAATACAAGCGAGAAATTGAAGAGTTAAGTAAAGAATCTCCATTACTTGCAAAGAAGCAAGAGGAAATAAAAAAGAAGAAGGCTGAATTAGTAAAGATAGAGGAAGAAAAGAATAAACTCTTATCTGTAAAAACAGAACTTTACTCCATAAAAGAACGCCTAAAAGAAAAAGAAGCAAGAAATCATCGCCTAGAAGTAGATTCAGATTCAGTATTAAAACAGATAGAGAATCTATCTAAGGATTTTACTTACAAAGGAGAACTAGATTGTCTTGAAGAAATATCTCATCTCGAAAAAGAATCTGAAAAAATAAAGAATTTGGTTGAAGAACTCTCTAAAGGAGAAATAGAACATAATAGAAATCTTGCAGCCGCAGAATCACAGATTAGCACTGCTGAAAGAATAAAAGACCAAATTCTCAAAATAGAAACATGCCCTTTATGCCAGAATAAGATGACTCAAGGGCACATATCTCATGTAACAAAAGACTCCTTAGATAAAATATCCAAGGGCAAGGCAATTATAGATAGCAGCACCCTAACTATAAAAGAAATAAAACAACAGCAACATGAATCTGCTAAAAAATTAAATGAAACATCTCAACAAGTGAGTCTGGTAAAACAAGAATATACCAACCAAAAACTTGTTAATGAAAAACAAAAATATATGAAATCGTTAGTAGGTGAAATAGAATTAATTTCAAAAGAAATTTCAACACTTAATTCAAAAAGAGAATCTCTAGAGAATAAAACAATAGATATAACTTCAATAACTGAGCACTATAATTCAAAATTGCGTGAAATAGAGGAAGTATCTTCAAGAACAACTGAAAATTTAGACCAGACTCTAAAATTTAAAGAGCATGAATTAGAAAATATGCTTGAAAACATCAAGAACAGCACCAAAGATTTAGAAGAATTAGAAGTAGAGATAAATAACATGCGTGAAAGACTTGAAGAAAAACAGAGTTTTCTATCCTCAAAAGAACAAGAAGAGCAGGAAATGAGTAAGAAATTTAAAAAACTATTTGATGACAGAGATAAAACACAGATACAAATACAGGAAAGAAACTATGAAACTTCGACTAAACGTAATGAAATCTCTCAAGTAACAGATCAGATAAACTACATTGAGATAGGCATAGCCAAATTATCTGCCTCATATGAATCTCTAGAGATAGAATTAAAAGATGTTCCAGAATCTGATCCCATAAAAGCATCCTTAGAAGTCTTACAACAAAAACTTGATAAGGCAAAACAAGATATTCAAAGCATAGGGGCAATAAATATGCGCGCCCTTGAAGTATATGACCAGATTAAAGAAGAATATGATAATGTATGCGAAAAAGTAGAAACTCTTCAGAAAGAAAAAGAGGAAATATTAAAGATAGTAGCAGAAATAGATTTTAAGAAAAAGAAGACATTCATGAAAACATTCAGAGGCGTTAACGAACTATTCACAAGAAATGCTTCAGAACTCTATAGTAAAGGAAGAGCATTTCTTAAAATGGAAAACGATGAAGATATCTTTGATGGGGGAGTTGAAATAGTAATCCAGCTAGGCAAGGGCAAATATTTTGACAGCTCATCTTTATCTGGAGGTGAACAAACACTTATTGCACTTTCACTCCTATTTGCAATCCAAGAGTTCAAACCATATCATTTCTATGTTTTTGATGAAATAGATGCTGCTTTAGATAAAAGGAATTCTGAGCGTCTTGCAACACTATTAAACAAATACATCGGAGCAGGACAATATATAATAGTCACACATAATGATGCATTAATTATGAATTCAAAGTTCATTTATGGAGTCAGCATGCATGATGGATTATCAAAAGTACTAAGTTTAAAGTTAGATTTAGAAGAAAAAACACAATAAAAATTCTTTTTTAGTTACTTTATTGGAATTTTTTGGGTTTAATACCTCACAGCTTGCTGTGGAGTAAAAATTCCAATTAGAAACTTTCGAATCAGAAATCAAAAAAACCTTGAATTTGGTTTTTTGGATGCTCAAAGTGACTGCGCACTTTGACATCTCCGAATACCGCGGAGCTTGCTCCGATTCGGTAGGAGATTACAGAAAGTTTCTTTATCTTCCTTGAAAAGATGTTTTGCTATTATAAATACTACAAACTTTCCTTAAGCCCGATGTTTTGAGAAACATTTCTTTCTTTTAAGAGGACAACATTGGAGTGAATATATTTAAATCTAGATTTGTTAGCCTCATAAATGAAGAAACCCTATATAAAGAAATATTGTAAAATCTCAAAATTCTCAGTATTTATAGTTGATGGAGCCTACATTAGGGAATTTATTGATGAAGAGTTTACAAATTTCGGACAGCACTTTAGATTTAAATTTATCCCAAAAAATGAGTTTTGGATAGATAAACAAAATAGCAAAGATGAATCAAAATATTATATAGGCCACTTGCTTGTAGAGAACAGATTAATGTCTCAAGGAAAAAGTTATGATTATGCCTTAGAACAAGCAGATAAAAAAGAAAGACTCGAAAGAATAAAATCAAAGCACTTAACAAAATTATTAAAAAGATTTAATACTAAAAAAAAGATAATTGGAAAGGTTCATAAAAAACTAATAAAAAACCTTAGCGGGAAGATTAAAATATGGATAGTTCACGGATATATTGTAAGGTCTATTTTCTTTGTAGATTTTACTGAAGGTGGACACGGAAATGTATATGATTTTATCCCTCATGATGAGGTTTGGATAGATGATGAGCTTGACAAAAAGGAAATTAATTTTGTTATAGTTCATGAGCTTCATGAAAGATATCTTATGTCTAAAGGGCTAGAATATGACCTTGCCCATCACAAGTCAAGTAACTTGGAGTATTATTGCAGGCATAATAAAAAAGAACTTAAAAAGATACTTCAAAGAGAAAGTCGAAGAAATTGATAAACCGTATTAAGAATATGTTTTAGAGTAATAGAGATTAAGCAACTTAATCTAAACTTTCAAAAAGAGAACGTTTTTATACATTTTTTATCATATATATACATGAAACCCAGGTCTAAGATAAAAAAGTTTTTCAAAAGTATAGGACCTGGATTTATTACAGGAGCATCTGACGATGATCCATCAGGTATAGGAACTTATTCTCAAACAGGAGCTCAATTTGGATACAGCCAAAGCTGGACGGCATTATTTTCTTTTCCTTTTATGAGTGCAATACAAGAGACTTGTGGAAGAATAGGGATTGTAACAGGTAAAGGGCTTGCAGGAGTAATGAAAAAACATTATTCAAAATCGGTTTTATATTTCTCAGTTTTAATTCTTTTAATTGCAAATACAATTAACATTGGAGCAGATCTTAGAGCAATGGCCTCTGTCGGACAGCTTGTATCGGGAGTAAGTTTCATATACTGGCTTTTTGGAATAACTGCAATAACTTTGTTTCTGGAAGTATTTGTTAGTTACAAAATATATGTCAGAGTATTGAAATATTTTGCATTTTCACTATTTTCTTATGTCATTGTAGCATTTATGGTAAAACAAAATTGGTCAGAAATATTTCTCTCAACATTCATTCCTCATGTTTCTTTCACAAAACAATATCTTATGAATATAGTTGCAATTCTCGGAACGACAATCTCCCCATATCTATTTTTCTGGCAGGCAAGCGAAGAAGTTGAAGAAGAAGTTGATAGAAAAGAGCTAAAGAGCATGGGTTCTGGAATTCCAAAGTTCAAGGCCTCTAGATTAAAAGATTTAAAAATAGACACAATAACAGGAATGTTCTTTTCAAATCTAATTATGTTTTTTATTATAATAACTGTTGCCTCAACCCTTGGAGCCAATGGAATTACAACCATTCAGACTGCAGATCAAGCAGCAGAAGCATTAAGGCCCTTTGCAGGGGATCTAACCTATCTATTATTCGCATTAGGAGTGATAGGGACCGGACTTCTTGCAATACCTGTTCTTGCAGGCTCAGCATCTTATGCCTTGTCGGAATCGTTTAAAATGAAGGAAGGACTTTATCTAAAATTCAAAAAAGCTCATGGATTTTATGGAATAATAACTCTAGCCACAATAATCGGACTATCTGTTAATTTTATAGGAATTCCTCCATTCAGAATGCTTTATTACACAGCAATTCTTAATGGAATTGTTGCACCACCCCTTATGTTCATAATAATGAGAATCTCAAACAATAAGAAAATAATGGGGGAACACACTAACAAAAAATTAAGTAATATCTTAGGGTGGACAATCACAGGAATTATGAGTTTAAGTGCAATAGCCCTATTAGTAAGTTTAATTTTCTAATTTAATCCAATTCCCAAAAGAAAAATAAAAAGGGGGACGGGATTTAGTAATAGCTTTCGCTTGATTCGTCTGCTTTTGCAGGTTTACGGGTAAGCAATACTATTAAGACAACTAGGAGTACAATAAACACTATTGCAAGAACGATTGTCAAAACAACAGCTGCGTTTCCGCTAACTGCTCTTCCTTCAACGTTTGCAACAAAGTCCTTCTCGCTAACAACTGCGTTATCAGCGCCTAAAACAGTAACTTTGAAGTCGTATTTTCCTTCACGGTTTGAGTTTGCCATCAATATGATTGACTTGCTTGAACCAGCAGGAACTACAACAACAGAGTCTTCAAGACTAACGGTTAGACCGTCGTCTGATTCTGTTACTAGGTTGTACACCAAGATCTTATTACCAGAGTTCACAATTGTAAGCGTATACTTGCCTTCTGATCCAGCAGAAAATGTCTTGCTAGAAGAGGATGGCACAATCATACTGTTAGCATTGCTACTGACGATTTCAACACGTCTAATTGCAGTGGTTTCAGCATCATTGTTAAACGCTTTTATTTCAACTGTGTAGAGTCCAGGCGCTGCATTTGCAGGAACTGCTAGTAACATCCTACCTTCGATTGAGTCGTCTTTTATATCTCTTGAACTGTTGTCAAGAGGGGTCAAATCTTGTAAAAAGATTCTCTTGCTAATTCCTAATGTAGGAATAGATGCTTCGATAAAAGTATCTTCAGCAATATAACGACCGCGGTTCTTTAGAACTGCTTCGATTTGTAGGACTTCACCAGCGCTAACTCTAGAATCACTTTGTATTGAAAGGAATTCTAAAGCATAGTTCTTTCTCTGTACAGCAAAAGTAGCTGTAAAGGTTGCTCCAACTGAGTCTTGGCTTTCGACTTTAACTTCCAAAATGAAATCCTCATTAGGATCAATATCAGATGGGATGTCTAATCTAAGCAATTTGCTATATATTCTACTTGGTAGAACATCAAATCTCTCAGTTGTATCAGAGGTGCCTGGCACTCCAAGAACTCTAGCTGTTACACGCACGTTGTTTTCAAAGGTTGCTGAATCAAAAACTACTCTTAAATCAAGAGTTTGTCCTGCCTCAACACCAAAGATTGTACCTTGTTGTAAATTCAAACCTTCACTTTCAACATAATTTATGTTGGCGAAAGCGCTTACAGCAGGTACTACAACAAGCAATGTAATTGCTATGACAAATAAACTTACAATGTTTTTTATGTTCATTCTTGGTTGTATCCAAAATTTAGTTAATTATCAATCCCATGGGCCTTTTATAAACTTTACGGTAACAACATTTTCATTACCCTTCAGAGTAACAAAAAAGTTTATTAAGTATACTTACGCATACTTTCTATGGATAATAAGCAAAGAATAACCACTATAAAGATAGATAAAGAAACAAAGAGTCGTTTAGACAAGCTAAGAGTACACCATAAAGAGAGTTATGACGAGGTTCTTCAGAAAATACTATACATTCTAAACTTGTGTAAATCAGGTTCGGGAGAGGCAAGAATGCGTCTTCTAGCCATAGACAAACTCAAAAGCCTTAATCTCTCAAAAACCAAAGAATCAAAAGGCAAATATTAACTAATTAATTCTTCCCTAATTTCTCCTAAATTTGCTATAATATATTTATACAACTTCTCTATAACTACTGATTGAAGACCTTCTTTAAGAGTTCCATGACATAATTCAAGATTTTTCTCAGGATATCCAGCAACACCTATGGCAATAGCACAAGTCATAGTTGTATCCTCATACCGTCTTAAATCAATATTCCCTTCTTTAGCATTCAAAAGAGTAACTTCAATATTACATTTTTTGTCTGAGGTTCCAAGAACCTCATATTTCCAAGAAGCTTCATCTTCTTCGTTTACAAAAACAGCAGATCTACATTTAGTCATGTGAGCCTCAAAACAAGAATAATCCTCACAACTTACAGGGACAAAAGTATAATATAATGCAAGAACAGCAACAACCAAAATTAAAATACTAATCAATTCTTTTGCATACTTAACAGGGTATTTAATAGGCATAGAATCGAATACAAAAAAGACTATATAAATATTAATAATCAAAGATTATTATTAAAGCCCAACTAATTCTATATTTGTTTCAACGGCTGCAAAGTTCTTAGCAGCTATATGTGAAACTCCACGCTCTTCACAAGAATGAATTATTTGTTTTGTAGCTATGCCATCTATAATTACTGCAGAAATATTAGTTCTGCTTCTGTTTAATGCAGGAACAACTTCAGCACTTGATATTGTGCGTTCAATAGATAAATCAGAATTCAAAAGTAATGCTTTCTTAGTTCCTACAATTTTTTTATATTTTTCTTTCAATTCAGAAGACACGTCTCCGGAAAATGCCACTAATTCATTATTGATAGAATTATCTGAGCCAAACCTATATATGAAATCTCTTGCAGGCATACGTCTACGTAAACTAAGCAAGATTTCTTTTCCAGCCAACTCTTCAACTTCTTTTCCATCAGGAGCAACTGCAATGTAAGCAATCTTGGCATTATCATATACATTTTTTGCAATAAGTTTGCCTCCTCTATCACCATCAACAAATAATGTAATCTCTTTATCTTTACCAAGTATAGCTATTTCCTTAGGTAATTTAGCACCATTCATGCCAATTACATTATTTATTCTATTTTTTAATAAATTAATAACATCTGCACGGCCTTCAACAACAATTAGTTCATCTCCGCTTATATCTCCAGCAGGCAACTGTTCTTCACCATATTCTTGGATTTTTGCAGCCCTATTTTCTTCCTTTACAGTTTTAGAAATATTATCCTTACCTGAAGAATCAAGACCCTCAAGTAGTGCTTTTGCACGCTCAATAATGTAATCTCTTTTACTTCCTCTAACGTCTTCAATCTTAGATATAGTAACTTTAGCTTCACTTGGACCTATTTTATCTATAGTTTCAAGAGTTGCAGCAATAATTGTAGTCTCAGATTTATCTAATGCACTAGGTAATTTTATTTCCCCTACCGTGCGTCCATCAACTGTATTCAATTCAACTTCTATGCGTCCAATTTTTCCTTCTTTTTGAAGTTCTCTCATTTCAAGTTCAGTGCCTAATAGCCCTTCAGTCTGTCCAAAAATAGCTCCAATTACATCTGGTTTTTCAATTGGGCCTTCAGCAGCAAAGCTAGCACAAATCATATATTTAATCGATACCGGACTTATTTTTGCCATGTTCAAAACTCTCCCTCCATTTGCGAACGTAGGTGAGCTAGTTGTTTTGAACTACCAAAAATTTCAATTTTTGCCATGTTTTGTTTTCAATATACAAGGGTAGAAAAAGCGTCAACTACAGTCAAGGCATCAGGTCAAAGACCTAAACAAACGTGAGTGTGATTAATATACAGTGATCTACCAAAGTGATATTATGATTAAGAAATTTTAATTTCAAGATATTTAAATGTTGTGTTTTATCTAAATTAGGCTCTCTTCAGAGAAATTGAAGAATTAAGCAAAAAAATATACATAAAACACAGACAAATGGAAAAAAATTAAGCGTCTTGTCTTTATATACTTTATAGTCGGGAAAATAACTTCAAAAAGATTTATATACCTAATAATAAAAGAAATATTAATTAAAATGGTGATGACGATGGAAGATTCAGAAAACCCAAAATCCTCTATAATAGAAGAAGAGGAATTTACGGAAACAACTATCGACGATCTTTGCGGAGATCTCGACAGTCTTTCTTTTTAGGATTAACACATTGCCCTCGCACGAGGGCTTTGTTATTTTTTATTTTTTTAAATTTAAATTCAAGAGCATCGATTTTTTGATGAAGAACTCGCAAGACCAGAGAAAATGAGAGATCAATCTAAATTATAAAAATTTTACAAATCAAAATTATAATAACCTAGACGCAGACATCTTATCCTTAAGTGCGTGATATTCTCGAACATTTCCTAATTTATAATATAACTCAAGCAATTTATTCTGCACTTCTTTTTTTTCATCAGAGTTTAAATCCAAAGAAAGCATTTTCTGATAAATTTCTTTTGCATTATTTCGTCTATCATTTTTTAGATAAACTTGCACTTGATTAAAATGAAATTGTTTATACAATTGTTTCATCTCCCATTTTTCACTATCATTTCCTAAAGCAAGAGATTGCGCAAACATTCTTTCAGCATCCTCAAAATTATTTCCTTTAATATTAAATTCAACTGCTTTCATAAATTGCCCTATCTTTTCGCGAAAGGTTGTTGTAATTTCAGCGGCGGCTCGCATAGTTTTTGCAGCATCAAGGAACATACCTTTCTGCCCATATATTCTAGTAAGCTCAAGAAGAACAAATTTACGTGTATCAAAATCAAGTTGTGACTTTACAGCTCTCTGTAAATAACTCATCTTCACATATTCACCCATCGTCTTTATTTTAGCATCTATTTCAGAGCGAGTCCTTTCAGCAATGGGTTTATCTACAATATACATATTTGTGAAAACTAACTTCTCTTTATAATGATTATGTTAGTCTATTTATCGTTTCCAAAATAAATCTTTCCTTATTATTGGTATTAAAGCCATATGAACTGCCTGTTTTAGTAAATCCTCTCTGCTTATTCTATCATCAGTTAAAATAGATATAAATCCTTTTCCATATCCTACTCTTTTTTCTTTTACAATTCCTAACTTAAAAAGAGCTTCATCAAGGCTAATATGTTTTTTCCAGATTAATTCAGCAACATTTCTAGGAATTGGGAAAGTACTACCCTCTCCAAAAGAGGTTCTCTTACCATTATAGACTGCACAGACAGTCCTATTCATTGCAAAAACATCATCTCCAGAAATATTATCAAGGCCAGACTCTAGTCCAACTCCATAATTACAACCTTTAGCTGTTTCAAAAGCCCTTCTTGCTCTATTTCTTGCTCCAAGATAGATCTCTTTTTTTCCCAATGGTTGCTCAGAAACTCCTGATTTAACATCTACTTCCATAAAGCTGGCTTCATCAAAGTAATCATACAAAGATAACACATTCCTCACAGATTCAACTTTCACAGGATTTGTAGATCCAACATTAACTAACATAAAACTCAGCAATAAATACAATATAAAAAACTATAGTTGACAACTAGAGGTGATCGTTTCATAACAATTTCGAAATGCCAAATGACCTTTTCGTATATCTAAAATTTAAAACCACACCTCTAGATTGATTATTATAGTCTAAATAACTAAGGCTTAACTTATATATAAATGTATGTATTCAACAGATTAAGCAACAATAACTTCTTATCAAAAAACTAATTCTTCTTAGCTGTAATCTCTAAACATACGCCTGCTGCAACTGTGCTACCAGCGTCTCTTATTGCGAATCTTGACATGTGAGGGTTTGAAGCTTGTGTATCAAGAACAAGGTTTCCTATAGGTTTAATTCTAACCTTGGCAACATCTCCATTCTTCAAGAAGTCAGGATTTGTAGCCTTAGTTCCATCAGGAGATTGTTTCTCAATCAATTCAATAAATTGGCAAGGAACCTGAGCAGTGTGTACGTGGAACACCGGAGTATATCCCTTAGCAATAACTGTTGGGTGAGAGATTATAGCAACTTGAGCAATGAACTCTTGTACAATTGAAGCAGGATGAGCAGCATCACAAACTACATCTCCGCGAGCAAGATCTTTCTTTCCAACACCACGAATATTAATTCCTACATTGTCTCCAGCTCCAGCTTCAGGCATCTGTTCATGATGCATTTCAATAGTCTTAACTTCACCAGATATTCCAACACCAGAACGACCAGGCAATACAATAACTTTCTGACCAATCTTCATAATTCCAGTTTCAATCTTTCCTACAGGAACTGTACCAATACCTGTAATTTCATAAACATCTTGCAGAGGCATACGTAATGGTAAATCTGTTGGCTTATTAGGTTGTTCAAACAAATCTAGTTGTTCACGAACAGTTGGACCTTTATACCAAGGCATGTTTTCAGATTTCTTTACAACATTATCTCCAAGATAACCTGAAGCAGGTATGAATGCCATTGTTTCAACTTTATAACCAGCTTGTTTCAATATATTTGAAACATCTTCAACAACTTTCTTGTAAACATCTTCTTTCCATTCAACAGTATCCATCTTGTTAACAAGAACTGCAATTTGTTTAACACCCATTGTTCTCAAAAGCCAAGCGTGTTCCTTTGTCTGTGGTTGAACTCCTTCAGCAGCAGCAACTGTCAAAAAAGCAGCATCAGACTGTGAAGCACCAGTAATCATATTCTTGATAAAGTCTTTGTGACCAGGGGCATCAATTATAGTAACTTCATACTTGTTTGTAATCAACTTTTGATAAGAAAGATCAATAGTAACTCCGCGCTCTCTTTCCTCTTTAAACTTGTCCATGATATATGCAAACTCAAAACCGGCCTTACCATGTTCTTTAGCAATAATTTTAAGTTTCTCAAGTTCTTGCGCAGGGATTGCTCCAGCATCGAACATTAATCTACCAATTGTAGTACTCTTTCCGTGGTCTACGTGACCTACGAAAGCAATGTTTATTGTTGGTTTTGTTTTTGCCATTGTATGTAAACAGTTTTATTTTTATGGGTATTTAAATCTTGCGTTAGATTACAAGATTTAAACATGTTGATATCAATCAACTTTGTATAAATGTTTTTGTTTTGAAAAACTTGGTACATGTTGGCATAAGTCAACTTTATTTAATTTTCAATTCAAAGAAGATTTTTATACTTAATTAGTTTAACAACTTTATGAAAAGTCAGATGATAGAGAGAAAAACTAAAATTACGGCTTCTGATAAATTTGTAACAGTACTGGCATTAGTAAGCATCATAGGTTTTGCAGGAATTGTTAGTTATACTTTATTTGAAGTCAATATTAACTCTTATTTAGAGCCTATATGGATGACAATTATAGGAATAGGATTTATAATAGAAGGCCAGTTTGGAACATTAAAAAGAATAAGAGAAGAAGGTCTAAATCCAACTAATTTCACACATCTTATCACCCTAATTATAGGAGTAATGGCTATAATATCAGGAATATTTAGCATCCCTCAAATCCGAATAGAAACAACAGGTTTTTTAGCCATGAAAGGAATTTTAGCACTAGTTGCTATAGTAGTAATTATAGTTCAAACATGGCTTGTGAAATAATTATTGGAATTTTTTGGGTTTAATACCCCACAGCTTGCTCCGATTCGGTAAGAGATTACAGAAAGTTTCTTTATTTAAATATAAAGTGGATCTTTAAATTATAATAAAATACTTAAATACAAAAGATAAAAACAATTAATGGAAAAAGAGCAAGATTTAATTGTAGAACAAGGAGAGTATAATCTAATTGCAAACACAGATAAAGATTTTAAAATAACTCACCTCATTCTTAAATCTTCAAATGGCTCAAAGAGAGTATGGAAAGTAGAAGAATTAACAGAAAAAGAAGTTTCATTTAAAATTGAAAAGTTTTCCTAATTTTTATAAATTTTTTCTCTATTCCCTACTTCAATCACATAAATTATAAGGTGGACATCTCTAATATCTAAAATTATCCTATAATTATCAACTCTTGTCCTATAATATTTACTATTATAAAGCTTCTTTACAAAATTATGAGGTCTAATTTTTATCCTATCTAAAGCAGAACCAATTCTATCCTTTGTTTTTTTATCTAATTTTTTTAATTGACCCCTTGCTTCTTCTGATAAAATAATTTCATACATTTATTCCCAACTCTTTCTTAACATCTTCCCATTTGTGAATTCTTCCCTTTCTGATATCTTCTTCGGCTCTTACAATACTTTTTTTCGTTTCCTCGCTTATTTCAGCCCTATCTTCAATTAAATCCCAAATAACATTTTCATAACTTTCTTTTTCAGAAAGCTTCATCTGCTTTAATTTATGGAGTAACGATTTGCTTACTTGTATGCTTGTTTCCATAGACATTCTATAGATGGCTATAGTATTTAAATTTTACTATTAGCAATATTGACTAAATAACTTTCCATTTAGGAATATTTGATAAACCTCAGATTAGCAATATTGACTAAATAACTTTCCATTTAGGAATATTTGATAAACCTCAGATTAGCAATATTGACTAAATAACTTTCCATTTAGGAATATTTGATAAACCTCAGATTAGCAATATTGACTAAATAACTTTCCATTTAGGAATATTTGTTAATTTGAGAATTAACAATATTTGCTAAAACTATGTTTAATAACAGAAACTTTTTTATCTAAAACTTCATCTTTTTTCTCAGATGATTTTATCTTAAGTTTAACAATTTCATCCCTAATAAAATTTTCAACCTTCTTGCTCATACTTATACCGTTCTTCTTACAATAAGCAGAAAACTGTTTATACACTTCCTCATCAACATTAAACGTCTTTATCACCATGTTTAATTTCCTCTTCCTATTGTGGGCGTAAGCAAATCTTTTGATTTGCACACATGTTGTGCTCTGCACAACTTTGAAGGCGAGCCAGTGGGAATTGAACAGACACAAACTTTCATCAGATAAGTTTCTTGTATCTGAAATTTCTCTGAAATTTTCACCATATTAATTAAATAAAGTTATTTAACCTTAATAAATATATCTCTCTATAAGTATATACTAAAAATAATTTAAATAAAGTTATATAACTTTAAATAACTAAGTCCCAAAATACAATTCAGGTTTTTTATTAAGGTATCTAATATAATGAGGTATCTCTCTAATTCCATAAACTCCTTTAATGACTACATTTACTAGGCAACCATAGCCTTCTCGAGCATATAATGCTACCCTTACAAATCCATTTTTCAAATCATCTACGCTTCTCTTCATTTCAATATGAGGTACAAGTCTTGAATGATGAATAGGCCTTTCAACAACAATCTCTTCTACATAGTCTAACTCAGCCAATGCACTAAGCGCACTATCAAATCTAGAAGTCAAGTCAGGACTCAATTCCCTAAACCTGCCTAATTTATCTCTTTTATATGCCATGATTCGTCAATTCCTTACAAGTAACAAATTAATAAACTTAACGTTTGGTTAAGAAGTCTTACACTTCACACATTTTTGTATAAACTATAATAATCATTTAAACTTCTTACTCTTCTTCCAGAACTCTTCAAAATATGACTTAAATGAATCTGCTATTTCTTGATTAACAATTTCCAAGGTAATTGGATTAGATGAAGGAAAACCAATAACAGTTACATCCTTGTATCCCATTATCCATGCAGGTGTGTTAATCTCTGTTGGCATGTAACGAGCATCACAAAGTTTGTAACTATTCCTATTCTTTAGAATTTTTTTATCAGTATTTGGATGAAATAATAGTTTACAGTGTATTCCTGCTTTAGCCCTTCGAAGGTGATCTCTTTGCCAATATGCATGAAAATGTTCTGGTTGTTCTGGTGCAATCCCAAGGTAGAAAAATTCATCTCCTTTCTCTAGTTTTAGATAGGTATGTTCATGGACTGCAATCATTCCTTTAAATCCTTCATATATTGTTGCTGTTTGTTCTTTGTTTTGGTTTTGCTTTGCAAGAAGTGTTGGAATTAAGTTTTCAATTTTATTTTTGTTTTCAGCAAGTTTCTTCTCATTTTCTTCAATATATTCAATTAATTTATGAGGATCACTTGCTTGATAGTATCTTGTTTTTTCTTTAGTAATATAGGAAACAAGTCCTTTTTGTATGAGTTTTTCTAGGAGCTGATAAATAATGGACTTTGCTACACCAGATTTCTCAGTGATTGGCCCAGTAGTTGATGAGCCAAGATCTAGTAGGGCCAAGTATACTTTTGATTCACCTTGGGTGAGTCCTGCGTCTTGAAGTGATTGAACATCCATACTCTCCTAAGGTTTTTATTATTAATAAATCTTTCTAAATAGTACACCACTAGTAGTAGGCTAATCATTATAAACCGTATATTAGCTATGTAATTAACAAGTAGTTACATTTGATGTAATGAAAGGAGAATAAAATAAAATGGAAAACGAAAAAGCACGAGCATATAGAGAATGGGTTGAGAATAACCATGAACTTTTTACAGATGCTTCACTATTCTTGAGGCTTAACCACAAAAGGGAATGTCGCCCTCATAGACCTTGGAATACTGTTCCAGTACAGTTCCAAGAAGATACAGAGACTAGGAGTGCTTCTTATCGTAAAGGAGAAATTAAGATATTCCAAGATTTACAAGAAGAACTAAGCACCTCATATAGAAGCTTATTAAAGAGTGGAGCAAACCTTCCTGCAGCAGAGCTTGACGGGAATGAGCTATACCAAGTTTATAACGGAATTTTGGTGCCATCTCTTTCAATACTTCAACTTGATGCGAACGAAAAAACAATAGAGGGTGTGGAGAAGTATATTGTTAATCCTCCAAGAATGCCTGGAGATGTAGGTCCAATAATGGGGATAAGAATTGGCCTGGATACAGCTTATGCACATTGCCTCTTAAAAAATATCTCTCCTGAGAAGAAAGTCTCTATTTTTGATTATCTCTTTAAGGATGAGTATGTGGTACCCTCAATGAGAATAATGTCTCTTCTTAAATCAGACCAATTATCTTCAGAAGAACTTCATTCTATGGGAAGAAACATACAGAAAATTGATAAAAAAGTTCTGGAAGCTATGGCTCTTCAAAGGGGAGAGTCTGATAATGAAATGGCACAAGCATATTTTGAGGAATTCACAAATATTGCGTCAGAGGATAGAAATGCCCATATTAGGTTGCAGGCACATGAAATGAAAAACGCATGTAGGCCAACTATCTCAAACCTTAGAGACATTTGTCGGAAGCTGGGAATAGAATATGCAAATACAGAAGAATCAGCGGAACGATTCGGAGGAAAAACGTTAGATGACCTCACACTCTTTGATTAAAATGGAAAACGAAAAAAGATTCAAAGGAGCAATAGGAACTGAGTATGCATTATTTGAAAAAGCATACCCTCATTTCAAGGAACTCCAGGAAAGGATTGCACTTGAGATCTGCAAATACGCTAA
>Ga0209542_10004425_pt1 | contig 28925 bp, 44 predicted proteins | sample RifCSPhighO2_01_FD_184028 | JGI IMG/M metagenome (GOLD analysis project Ga0209542, IMG submission 184028) | Soil microbial communities from Rifle, Colorado - Rifle CSP2_plank highO2_0.1 (SPAdes) (version 2) | ecosystem: Environmental > Terrestrial > Deep subsurface > Rock core/Sediment ...
GTTATAAGGAACTCTCTATTTTGTCTGAGATTTTGGTTCGCTATACTATTGGTTTTGGATTGCTTGAGGTTTTATTGGCTGATGATCGGTTGCAGGATATTATGTTAAATGCGCCCATTGCACAAAATTCAGTGTTTGTTCGTCACTCTCGGTATGATGAGTGTAGGACGAATATTATTCCTAGTTTTGAAGATGCAGAGAGCTGGGCGGGTAAGCTACGACTTGTTTCGGGAAGACCCCTGGATGAAGCGCACCCGGTGCTTGATACAGATATTAAGGTTGGTGGGGCGAGAGCGAGAGTCGCAGCTATTACTGAACCATTGTCACCACAAGGATTAGCGTATGCATTACGACGACATAGAGATAGTCCGTGGACGTTACCCTTGTTTATTGAGAAGAAAATGATTAACTCGTTTGGAGCAGGATTGTTGAGTTTTCTTATCGATGGTTCTCGCACATTACTTGTTGCGGGTACTCGGAGTGCGGGAAAGACCTCGTTGTTAGGTAGTTTACTTTTGGAAATTATGCCTCGCTATAGAGTTATTGTGATTGAAGACACGCTTGAACTTCCAGTGGATGCTTTGAGAGGCATTGGCTATAATATTCTTCGGATGAAGGTTCGGAGTGCATTGGGTTCGGGGACGACTGAGGTGGAGGCTGCTGAGGGTATTCGGACGAGTTTGCGTTTGGGAGATTCGGCTTTGATTGTTGGGGAAGTTAGGAGTTCAGAGGCACTTGCGTTGTATGAAGCTATGAGGGTAGGAGCATTGGCAAATGTGGTTGCTGGGACGATTCATGGGGATTCGCCCTATGGGGTGTTTGATAGGGTGGTGAATGATTTGAAAGTGCCCGCGACGAGTTTCAAGGCGACGGATATTATTGTGGTTGCTAACCCGGTGCGGAGTGCGGATGGGTTGCATTCTGAGCGAAGGATTATGAGTATTACCGAGGTTAGAAAAGAATGGGAGAATGATCCGTTGCGGGAAGGGGGTTTTGTGGATCTTATGCGGTATAATGTAGAGAAGGATGAACTGGAGCCGACGCAGGAATTGATGAATGGCGATTCTGAGATTATTAAGAGTATTGCAGGGAGAGTGAAGGGGTGGGCGGGGAATTGGGATGCGGTGTATGATAATATTATTTTGAGAGGGAGGATTAAACAAGAATTAGTTGATGCGGCGGTTTCTTTGGGTAAACCGTTATTGCTTGAGGCGGGGTTTAATTCGATTTCTAATGCGGTATTTCATAGGATAAGTGAAGGAGTGCGGGAGGAGAAGGGATTGCCTTTGGGAGAGTGGGTGTTTCCTAAGTGGAAGAATTGGTTGTATGAGGCTGCGGGTAAGTTGTAACGTTAGCTGGATTTTCTTTTACTTTGATGAGTGCGATGAGTCCGAGTAGGATGAATGCAGTGATTGCTACAACGGCGATTCTATATCGCGTGCTTCCTAGCGAGAGTAAGTTGGAGACGACTAGACCCCAGACGATTGGGCCTATAAATGAGGATGCTCGTTCTGCTAGGCTGAAATACGCGAAGGCTAGATTGTGTTTTCCCTTGGGAGCAATTGAAGACATCAATGAGCGGGAGACTGCCCAGTTGGAACCGAACCATAATCCCATGATGGTTGTAGCGACTACAAATACTACGAAGTTTGTGGCTAGCCCTATGAGGGGTAATAGAATTACCCATCCTGAGAGGATGAACAAGAGTGTTCGTTTATGTCCACATTTATCCGCTATGTACCCGGATAGTGTACCTCCAATTGCCGAGGTGATTAAAATTCCTAGTAAGATGTATGTTTTTATTGTATCTGAAACTCCCCAGACTTGTTCGAGGAATATGGGAAAGTTGTTGGAAGCGGTCAGAATGGCGTCGTTGAATAGGAAGTAGGCAAGGAGGAAGAGACCAACACTTGAGGCAGAGAAGAGTAGTTTTGTTTCGGTTATCATTTCTCTTATGCCGTTTTTGAATAGTAGTTTTTCTGATTCTTTTTTTGGTTCTTTGAATAGGAATAGCATAGGTAGTGAGAGAATGAAGAAGGCGATGACTGAGGGTAGGAGTGTTTCAGCTCTAGGGTTAGAGCCGAAGAATTCTAGGGATCCGGTTGAGAAGGGTAGGGCGATAAGTAATCCCACCACTTGACCGAGATAGTTAGCCGTTATTCCGAGACCTGAGACCAGACCTCTTTTTTCTGGTTTGGAAATGTCGTTTATGAGTGGTGTGTAGAAGGTGAATGAGAGTAGATAGGTGTATAGACCTAGAGTAAAGAATATGAGAGCAGATAGTTCTTTATTGGAGATTGCGCTGAGTGCGCAGAGGCTATAGAGTAGTACGGTAATTATTGTGGTATATCTTATTCCTGTTATTCTTCGTATATATTTATCGAGTAATGTGCCGGTGAGTGGGACGGTAAACAGTAAGAGTATTGCGGCTATGGTGAAGGTGAGGTTGAAATGCAAATCGGAGACTCCACGGTCTATCACTGCCCATTGAGCAAAGTAGAGAAAAAACACTATTGAGACTAAGGAGTTTGCAAAATCGTAGAGTATCCAGAGGAAGATGTTTCTTTTGTTTTGCATGGCTATCTACTCTTTTTTACGTATTTAATGAGTTTTGTGATGAGGAAGTGGAGGAGAAATGAGAGAGCGAAGAAGACTAGCAAGAGTATTGTTATGAATAACAAGATAGTGAAGAAACTGTTTGAATATCGTGCTTGCATGATATCTATACCAAGGGTGAGCATACTTATTATCGCTATGATGACTAGAATGATGTACGTGAGAATAGCTATGCCAAGACCACGCTTGAAATCCATACTCTTCTGTGGGTCTTTTATGTTTATAAATTTGTCTTATTTTTTGTAGCGTAATTGATATAAATGAGTGATTCTTTTGGTATAGATGAGTTGGAGGGAGAGAGTGTTTACTCTTTTGGGTATTTGGTATATCTTATTAGGGATTGTGGCGTTGTTTAATTCTTATTATTATTTTGAGGTGGATCAAGTTTATTGGTTTTGTTATCTTGGCATGTTTCTTTTAGGGATAGGATTGCTGTGGAGGAATGGTGATCTCCTTGTAGTACAATTTACTATCTTGGCTGGAGGCTTGTTATTTTGGACTCTCGATTTTTCGTATAGGTTGTTGAGCGGGAATGATTATTTGGGTATTTCTTCTTATTTTTTTGAGGATGGGAGTCTTATTCCTAAACTTGTTACGTTGCAACATGTATATACTATTCCGGTTGTTTTGTATGCTCTGTCAATATTGAAAATCAAGGGTAGACGGTTGTGGGTGTTGAGCTTTTTGGAAGCAGTGATTCTTTATTTTCTTACTTTCTTTTTTACTTCTCCTGAGTATAATGTTAATTGTGTTTTTTATTCCTGCATTCGTTTTTTTGATCTACAACTTTACTATCCTTACATTTGGTTTTTACTTGTTTTTCTTATGATCTTTGTAACTCATTTTATTGTGATGAGATTGCCTTTTGTACAGTCAAGACGATAGTGTATCTCTTTATCAGAACTTCCCTTTTTTCTTTAAGCATGATGTTATCGCCAATTGTTTTTATTTCTTCTGCTGGGATGACAAGGTCTTTTCCAAATAATCTTAAGAATGAATTGATTCTTACATGTATTGCCTTTATTTTATTTTTGTTATTGGGAAGATCGATTGAGGATACAGTACCTATTTCTTCTCCTGCGCTGTCAAATACACACATACCTTTCATTTGATGAGCTACTTTTATTTTTAGAAATATTGCATGTTTGGTTATCTTTTTAATGTAACTCTTTCCTATAGTTAAACCTCGTTTAATGAATCCTTTGTCAATAGAAATCCCGACGAATTCAAGTGATGTTTGGTCAATGAATACTCTTTCGGCTACTCCTATACTTTCTCCCTCTTTATCTATTACCTCTTTTCCCAGTATGTCTTCTGAAGTTATGGCGTTATCGAGCTCTTTGCCAGATATACCTTTTTTGGGCATTATGTTTTTCGTGTACAATTATTGATTTTCCTATCAGTTTAATTTCCGAGTGAGGGATTAACGCTTTTCTAGTGAGTGGTGATTTTACTATAATGCCTGTGACATCGTTTGTTTTTTCTTTTCTTATGACTTCTCTCACGGTTCCTAGTATCTTTCCTTGGGTAGTTATCACTCTTTTTCCTTTTATTAAGATTGAAGGCTCCATATTGAGAATTATTGATTCATAAGATAGATGTGCAAAATAACTTCTTCCAATATAGAGTGGTATTTCTCCTAATCCTCTTTTTACTAGGACTCCTTGGGGTTGTGTTGTGTGTGGATTTATTCTTATTTCTGCAACCCTTCCTATTACTTTTCCGCCTTTTGATAGCACTTTCGCTCCCTTTATTTTTTGTATATCGACTGTTTTTTCATATGAGAGATTTCTTTTTATTATCGGGTAGGGTTCACTCATTATATATTGTAGATGTCCTAGTATAAATAGTCTAGCAAGGGTTCTTTTTTGTTAGATGGGGATTAGTTTGAAGATGGCTATGATTGCTAGATATTCTATTGTTTTGGTTATTAGCATTAGAAAATATAGTCTGTATTTGTTATATTTTGCTATTCCGAGTGCAAACGTTAATAGAGGAGCGGGGAATGGCAGAATATTGAAGATGATAATTCCATAGGCTCCATATTTATTTACAAATCTTCTCGTTTTGTAGACTTTCTTTTTTGAAATGAAGTGCATTAAGTGTGGACCGATTTTTTCTCCCAAAAAGTAATTTACTACTTGTGATAACATATACCCCGTAAGGGCGAATATGAGTAGTAAGAATGGAGGGCTCCCCTTTGAGAGTCCGTAGTAAAAGATAAGTTCATCTGCTGAGGGTACGAAGAATATGCCTCCTATAAAATGACCGTAGAATAAGCCGATGGGTGTTGTATTTACTAGGTCTTTTTTTATAGCGTTTATTAGGATGCCGAGAATAGGTACTTTCTGGATGATGATGTACTTCATTGCTACAATTAATATTCCGAATAGTATCAGGACTAGAATTACCATTAGAAGTCCGAAAAACATAGTGAATTTATGTCTATTAGAATTTTCATGAATAAAGAAGTGCTTTTTCACTCTGGGGAGAGGGGAGGGTTGTATTTATGTTCTTTCTTCTTGGTTTTTTGTGTGTTGTTTTTTAGGTGCAACATAAGTATATATAGTGCTGTTGGTTGATGTGGGGATGCTTGGAATGGCTTTGGCTTTTTTGATTATTGCGGTTATCGCTGCTGTGTTAGGATTTGGAGTGCTTGCTAGTACTGCTGCGTTGATTGCGAAGGTGCTTTTTGTTATCTTTTTGATACTTTTTGTTATTTCTTTGATTAGACGAGCGGTTTAGTTTTTTGTATATTTGATAGCACGGTAGATACTTATTTTGTAGGATTGATTTTTTGGTGTGCAGGTATCGAGACGTTTGGTTGATACTTGTCTGCTAGTTGAGATCTTGATATCTTTCTTGTTTCAGGTGCAAGAATGTTGGGGCTATATTCATAGATTAGATCGGGTCTTGAACTAGCTTTAGGAGGTGGGGCAAGGATATTGGGTTGATATATATTTTCCATTTAGATTTGTATCTTACTAACTTTAAAACAATTTTGATTCTAGAGTCCTGGGAGGACGACAAGAGCTAAGAGAGTGAGGGCGAGGGTGGCTAGGAGAGCGGTGGCTACGTAGAGAGAGACGCCTGTTTTGAGGAAACGTGCGATGTCATATTTTTCTTTGAGGGTATCTTTGCCAACATCGACGGTGACTAGAGCTATTGTGAGGATGAAGATGATTTCTATGATATAGGTGCCTATGATAATTTGGAGGAAATAGGGAGGAATCATTTTGTAGACTTGGAAGATTTGGACTATGGAACCGATTGACGAGAGAGAGGCAGTGTCTGCGCCGAGGGAGGTTTGGAAGGATTGGAGTTTGTTCAGGATGGTTGTAATCATGACTGCGAGACCGACTACGACGCCCGCTAGAAGGGGAGCGAGGAACGTCATGTTTGATTTCATGTCTGAAATTATTTCTGCTAGGAGGTCTTTTAGTCTTTGGTTTATTTTATCTATGTTTTTTATGTATTCTGAGATGGACATGAGTGAACGGGCAGCTACTTGGAGACCCTTTTTTACTGATTCTACTAGGATTCTCATGGAGGTTGCTATCAATTGTGAGGGATAGGAGATCATTGCGCCTTGTTGTTTGTCGAAAATTGCTTTTTCTAGTGAGTACCCTGATTGTTGAATATTTTGATTTACTATGAGGAAGAAGTCGTGGGTAGCTTGACCTTGGGTGGATTCTGCTACTTTGGCAAAGGCTATTTCTGCGGGAATACCATCTCCTAGACGGTTGCCGAGTTGGAATAGGGAATTAGTGAATTCTGATTCTAATTTTCTTGTTTTTTCTCTATTGAGGATCATTTCTTTTGTTTTGTCTTTGTAGGCGAGGGAAAAGAAGAGGGCTATGCCTAAGGGTATGCAGAATGAGAGTATGACTGCGAGGGGTGAGAAGGGACCGACGAGGGAAGCGGTGGAGTTGCAGGGAGGTAGTTTTCCATCGGTGCATTTGAAGTCGAATAGTTGTAGGTCTTGGAAGAAGGGAATGCCTAGTTCTCCGAGTGTGTAGTCTGCTTGTAGTCCTAGTGGTTCTGTTAGGAACGGTATTTGGAGGAGGAAGGGAAGCAAGCCTATGAGAATTAATGGGATTGCTATGAGTGCTGAGGAGAAGAAGGGCAGTTTTGATTTGAATTTGGGGTAGTCTGGATTTTTTTCTATTATTGCTGCTTCTCCATATCCTCCGGGACGCTTGAGGAGTACTTCGGAGGCGAGGTAGAATACCATGAATGGGATTATTATGTTGAAAATTATCAGGAAGTGATGCCACTTGAGAATATCTCCCAGAAGGACGGAGGCTAGTGGGAGGAGTGCGAGACCGAGGGTGGGGAGGATGATTCCTAACATGTAGATGTTGGTTAAGGGAGAACGGATTTGTCTTGTATAGACTAGCATTTTTTCGTAGACACCGTCTAGAATTATTTGTAGTGCTTTTTCTAAGATTTGGACTCTTCGTGATTCTGAGGGTTCGAAGAGGGAGGATTCTATGAGGTGCATTGATTCGAGGAATTCGGGGGCGGAGTCTTTCCAGTTTTCCATGTAGGTATCTAGGGATTGTTTTATGGTTGCGAATTTGCCTATTTCTACATCGTAGAATATTTTTTTGAAGTCAAGGGCGAGTGGGCCCTCAAGATGCTGACCTGCGAAGGCTATTGCTCTTTCTAGATTTGAGGTGTGTTTCATGTAGATGACAATGTAGAGGATCGCAGGAACCATTTCGGAGGATGCTTTGAGTCTCCAGGCATTTGCTTTTCTTTGTGGCATTGAGTACGTGTAGTAGAAGACGAAGAGGGACACTAGGAGACCGAGAAAGGCGAAGACGAATTGGACTGAGCCGTTTATGATATAGAGGGCTACGGTGGCTGCTAATGTGCCAAAGAAAATTCCCAGCATAGAGATTATCGATAGGGTGAGGGCTTGGGAGGGAGTGATATCAAGATGTGCTTGTTGGAGATATTTATCTATTTTTATTTTGTCTCTATCCGATACTTTTATTGAGAGTAGATTTCCTAAGGTATTTGCCCAACGTTCGTAGGGAGAGGTTTCGGGTATCATGTCCTGTTTGAATTGCAGATAGTCTGAGGATTCTGTTGGAGCGTCTACTATGTCTGACTGAAGCTTTCGGCTATATTTGTTTAGAATTTCTTTTGTAGTTACCATCTTTTTATTTATTATTATAGACGGATTGCATTATAAATCTTGTTAGAGGAGGTTTTAAGAAGGTGTATGACTTTCTTTTTTTATGGGGAAAAAGGGTATAAGTATTGCGTTTCAGGAGCCTGTGTATTGGATTATTGGGCTGGTGGTATTAGCGTTATTGGGTCTTGTATTGTATGTGTTATTGCAGAAAGATTTGTCAGCTATTGATGTTATTAAACAGTTATTCAGACGACGATGATTAAAAAGGGAAGAAGTGATGTCGATGCGATTACGATTATTGCTATTGTTATAGCTGTTGCAGCTATCATTTTGTTTGGGACGTATCTATGGCTGAATAAGGAATTGAATTTCTTTCGGTTTTTGCCCGGTTTTAATGTGAGTACGAGTAAGCAAGTGCCGATTGAGTTAGTACGATATGATCTTGTTGATGGAGGTGTGAAGTACTATGATGGGAAGCAGTGGCTTGCACTTTCTGGGTCGAAGGGGACGGTGGGGGGGAAACAGCTGGATGAAGAAGGAGTTGGCAAGGCATTTGGTGTTTATTATTTTAGGGGAGGTCTTGTTAATGTTAAACTGCCTTTTGATTATAATGGACAGAGAAAAGAAGTATTTATTGAACGATTCTATCAACCAACGGTCAATGGAAAATTATTGCCTTCTCCTTCTCTAAGTTTTTATTTTTCTAATGATCATTTTTTTCTTGATGGGAATAACCAATTGGTTAAGGAAGTTTTGAATTATCCAGAATTGGAAAAAGATCAGATTAATGAACATAAAATAATTATATTCGATGAATTTTCAAGGACAAACAATTTTGTTAGTTTGCATTTCAAGCCTGAACGATCGTTTAGTTGGTATATAGATGAAAAACTTAAACAGGCACTTACAGAATCAGGTTTGGAGGTTTCTCTTCGTCTTCCTTTGAATATCGATGTTACACAATCTAAGATAGTAGGAGCTGAACCCTATAAGCAAATCGTTATAAAGAACACACCATATGTTTTACGTTATCATCTTACCTTATTTGATAAAGAAGGCGTTGAAAGGTCAAATGTTTATTATCGGGTTTTTGAGGGTGAACAATTTACCGGTTATGTTGTTGTCTTGCGTTATATTCAACAAGTCAATTATGCAAGTTCTACTTTTTATCAGTCTTTTTCTAGAGCTGAATTGTTATTTTATGATTTGAATAAACGGAAATTTTATTCGGAAGATTTACCCAAAGAAAAAGATGCTTTAATTAAAGCAGTAAAAGACTGGAGAGAGTCGGTATTGGTTAAACCCATTACGTTTTTGTATGATGATGTGCAGAGCGGAAAGAAAACTATACTGATTTGGGTGTGTGTGAAGAAAATTGGAACCTCTTTGGTTGTTGATTTTACGAAGGAAGTTACGGAGGGGACGAAGTGTCCTATTGATGTACGATGAAGAAGGGTCAGCTTGAATCAGAGGGACTTATGCAGTTGTTGTTATGGATTTTGTTTATTCTTGTTGCCGCTCCTTCTCTTTTTTATGTGCTAAAAAAATTGGGGGTGTTCTAAATGATTATAAAGTACGAGAGGTTTGGGGCGTTATGAGAGGACAGATGTCGCCACAGGCGATTATTGGATTAGTATTAGCAATTTTGGCGTTTGTGCTTGCGGCTTATTTGTTGATTGAGCTTGATTTTTCGGGACAGAGCGATGAGGATATTTGTCGATTGTCAGTGTTAACTCGGGCAACTTCTCCTCAGGCAGGACAGTCACTTATTCCGCTGAAATGTTATACGAGTAAGATTTGTTTGTATACGGGAGGGAGTGACAAATGCCCTCAGTTTGCGGGAGAGGAAAAGATTGCGTATGTGAAAGTTTCTGAGGGGGCTGCGGGGGCGAGGGTGATTGAGGAGGAGTTTGCTAAAGGATTGTATGGATGTTGGAGCATGATGGGGGAAGGAAAGTTGGATTTATTTAGCGGGAGCGGTGAGAGTCTTGTTGCCTCTTTTACTATCAATAATTTTGCTGAAAGTGAGAAAAAACCAACTTGTGTTATCTGCTCTAGGGTCGCTTTGTCTATACAACTTCAGAAAGATAGTGTGACCCTTGGACTTGTGAATGTAGGTGAGTATATGAAAACAAATGGTCCTTCTAATTCTGAATTAACCTATTTGCAATTAATGAGTGATCCTGGTGTTCGGAGTTTCCCAGCTGCTTTCGATGTTGATTTTCAAAAAAAAGATAAAACTAAAGAAACATCTGAGTTAGGTTTTATTTTTATGCAGATATTGACTAAAGACGACCCTTCTAAAATAGCTCTTACTAAAGGGACTAGTAGTTTTATTGCCTCTGCTGCTACTTTTTTTGGTTTTGCTCCCGGAGGTAACTTAAACCCTAGTGTTTTCGCCACTAAAGCCGGATTGACGGTTTTAGCTACTGGTGTTTCTTCAGGTGTTTCTTATTTTAATGCTCTACATAATCAAGATATTTCTGCTCTTCAGTGTGGATCTTTTACTTCTCAATCTGATGCTCGGAAAGGATGTTCGATTGTGAAGCCTATTGACTATAACAATGTGGGGGCTATCAATGCGTTTTGTGGGCGCATTGAAGGAAATCCATGAAACGAGGAGAGGGAGAGAGTAATTTGTTATCTTTTCTTTTGGCTATAGTGGGTATTGTGCTCGTGGGATATGCGATTTATCAGTTGTATTTGGCTGCTGCGGGGAGTGAGGAGAAAAATGCGCAGAAGACTCTTGATTATATTAATGGAAAGATACTTGCTTTGGAGGCGGGAGAGACGGGCAAATTTTTGATTCAGGGATTTTCGGGGGCGGAGGGGTGGTTTTTATTAGGATTTAATCCGGGTTCGGTGGGATTAGATACAATGCCTGGGACGTGTGGGATTGAGAGTTGTGTGTGTTTGTGCAAGGGAAAGGAGGATTTTGTTCCTCAAGTTGGCGTTATATTATTGGAGAATGTTAATTGTAATGAAAGGGGATTTTGCAGGCAAGTTGATCGACTAGTTAATGTTTATGAGCCTCTCGGTAAGGATAGGACTAATTTCTTTAACCTTGCTGAAAATGCTATACAGATTGAAATTAAAAAGGAAAAGGAAAAAGTAACTATTGGGCAGACGGGATGATGGAACGAAGAGGTGAGTCGGGGGAGATGATAGAAGATCAGACGATCTATATTATACTTTTAGTACTGTTTTTGGTGGCGATGTTTGCGTTTGTGCTGAATCAGAATAATAGCGCGGGGGTGAAGAGTGAGATGTATGCGAAGGAACTGGTGAAGTTGATTGATTTGAGTGAGGTGGGAGATAGAGTGGTGTTGAAGGTTAATGCTGTTACGGATATTGCGTTAGATAATGAGGTGCCTCTCGATAGTGTTTTTAGATTTGATTCTTTGAAACGAGAAGTATGTGTGCGATTGGCTACGAAATATAGTTGTTATTCGTATTTTAGGGATGTGGTGATTAATGATGTGCAGTTGGAATTGGGAGCGCTCGATAATCAATTATCTTTTAAAATTGGGAGGAAAGATGAGTAGGGGGCAATTAGGGAATCAGACGTGGTTTTTTGTGTTTCTGTTTATGCTGGTGATGGTAGGTGTGGCTATTGTTGGGGGTGTGGTGTTGTTTTATGGACAGAGTTATGATGTTCGGGGAGTTGAGAGTGATATTCTTAATTATCAATTACGGAAATGCATTTTATCAGGGGTGGATGTGCAGGAGGTTGAGAAAGTTGAGAAGGAGTGTCTTGTTGCGGCTCGTGAACTGGCGAGCATGGGATTATTGGCTCGTGTATGTATTGATTCTAGCGATTGTGCGGGAGAGCAGGAGGAAAGGAAGATATTGTTGAGCGAGGGTAGAAATTTCAGGGCTTGTTCACTGGAAGGTGGGAAGAGTAATTCGGGATATCCTCGGTGCGTGGAGAGACGATTGCAGTTTAGAGGCAAGGAGTACTTGGTGTTGACGGGAAGCAATCAGAAACTACGGCAGGTGGGAGCGTGAGGTTTAATCGAGCAGGGCAACTGGGGAAGATTGTGACGGCGTTGCCGGTGTTGCTTGGTTTGTTTGTGGTGTTGGCTGGATTTATTTTGTTGGCGACGGCGGGAAAGGGGTTGTTGCTTGGGGACTCTGGTAGCTTTGCTTCATCTACACCGAATTATGTGTTGGTTAGAGCGGTTAGCGAAGGTGCTGAAGTGGGAGGTATTGATTTGCTAGAATGGAGTATTCGTGTGCAGGGCGAAACATTTGGTGTGAGAAGGGCTTTGGCGAAATGGAAGGGACTTTCTGGGAGTACTCCTGTGGATCAGACTAAGGTACGGGAGTTTTATTATTCGCTTGAAGATGGATTGATTGCTGCTGAGCAAGGTAATTTGCAGCGTCCTACAGGGGAACGATGTTTGTTTATTCAGGTGTTTGGGGCAAGTAGTTTTGAACAGACGAGTAGGAGTTTTATTTTCTTATATCGTGGGACGCAGCAGATTTCCGGCGGAGAGGATAGAGTTGCTAGGAGTGCGGTTGGACCCGGTAGTTTTTTTGATCCGGTCTCCTGTATGTTTATTGGAGAATTGCAGCAAGAAGCAACTATAGATGGTTCGAAGGTCGTGTATTATTATGGTACGTGTAAGAAGGATGATGGTGGACGGGATATTGCTGATTGCAGGAGGAATAAAAGATGAATAAGAGGGGTGATATTCCGACGGTTTTGCTATTTTTTGCTGCGTTGGTGTTAGCGATTGCTGCTTTGTATGGTTTTATACAGTTTTCTAAGGGAAGCGGGAATTTGAGTAGCGAGATGAATGGATTGTTAGAGGGTGTGTATGAGCGAGAGCAGTTTGTGATTTTTCAAATCGAGACGTATGGCGCTCGGGCAATTAGGTGTAGCGATTGTAAGCAAACGGGGAAGGAACGATTGGTTGAGGTGATGAATCGGGAGCGAGGGAGAGAGCCAGTGGATTTTAGGAGTGATTTTTTTTCTAAGTTGCATGATAGAGAGTTTGTGTTTGAGCAGCGAGATGGGATATGGATTGTATCTTTGGATGGGGTATTTGTGGAGATGCGTGATGAAAAAGGGAGTAGTATTATTCGGCGTTTTGATATAGAGATAGGGTTTGATGCTAATGGGAAAGTGGTTTCTGAAGAAGTAAGGTTTATAAATGGGGAATGATTGTGAATGAGATGAGAGGGATTGTGAATAAGAGGGGGCAAGATTTACCTATCTCGACCTTGATTTTGATTGTGATTGGTATTGCCGTTGCTGCGTTTATTATTGCTGGGTTCTATTTGGGATGGTGGAAAGGTATTTTTGGGAAGACACAGTTTTTGCCTGGTGATTTGGAGGCTTTAGGGCAAGCTTGTAAGGTGGCTCTTGAGGGTAATTTAAAGATTTCGTATTGTGAGTATAAGGAGTTGAGTATTGGTGGGAAGACGGAATATATTAATTGTGAGGATGGACGATTGACTGATACTTTGAAAGATATTACTAAGGAACGTCCTAGTTGTAGTAGTTTAACTCCTATTGCTAAGTGTAAGGAGTTATCGGCTGTTGCAATTGGAACAGACCAAGCTAAGCAGGCTGAATTATGTGCTGCGTTTATTAAGAAGGGGATAATGGTTAACAAGATTCGGTGCGATGCCGACACTGTTGGTCTGAATTGTGGTGTGTCATCTGTATCTGGTCCTCCTACTCCTTAGTTTTCTATGAACCGTAAAGGATTTGAGCTGGCGATTTCTACTCTCGTGGTGTTTATTATTGCAGTGGTTGTTATGATTGGACTTATTATTGTGGTTAAGGGGGGGTTTGAGAAGTTGGGGCGGGTGACTGAACCGGTGTTTGATGTGGCTGCGGCTGGAGCTGTGAAGGGAGCGTGTGAGCTGGCGTGTGTGAATGTAGATCGGTTGAGCTATTGTTGCACCAATTTTACGGTGGGGAGTGAGGTTGTGTATTGCTTTGACTCTCGATTGGGAGTGAGTTGTTCGCTGGATTGTGAAGGTATTTGCTAATATTTGTTTGAGGTAGTAAATTATGTATTGTACTCTCTAAAACCTTAAAAGAGGAGAGGGACTTTTAGGAATATGACTCAAACTCAGTTGGAAGTTAAAGATGTAATTTCTATTTTCTTGGGTCTTATCGCTGTGGTTATACCTGTATTTTTCTTTTTTATAAGCTCTCCCGAAGAGATTACTTTTCAAACGATTTTAATATTTGGATTGATTTCTGTGCTACTTCTCGTTGGGTCAATAGGGTATTATTTGAGGGGGAGATGGAGAATGATGCATGACCTTCTAATGAAACATGGAAGAGAGACAGAACACATAAAAAGGTCTTTAAACTTCAAGGAACTCTTTGATGCAGTAGATGTAAGACTTAGAGTGTTGGAAAAACTAATGGAACGTAAAAAGGGGCAATTGGGGATAGATCCCAGAGTACTATGGTGGATTCTAATTTTAATCTTGTTATATTTGTTTTTAAAGTCTATTGGAGTTGTTAGTTAAAGATGTTAGGGAGCGTCTGTTGGGTTGAGGAATGTATGATGTGACTTTTGGTTGGGAAAGGATTAAAAATAGGTACTGATTATCAGATATATGGATTATGTGGTACCTGATCGGCGGAGGAGTAAGAATGATAAGCGGGCTAAGGGTAGATTTAACAAGTATAAACGTGGCGGGGTGTTTCGGGTTACGGGATTGGATGTTAAGCGAAAGTGATTAGGGAACGTTATCTTTCTTTAAGTAATTGTTGTATGAGTTCGACGGTATAGGCAAGGATGAGGGGTCCGATGATGAATCCGAATATGCCGAAGAGTGAGACACCACCGAATACCCCGAGGAGCATTATAAGGGGCTGTATTCTTGCATTGTCTGACATTATTTTGTTTCTTAGTATGGTGTCTATGAGAACGCTAACTATGAGTCCGGTTATAGCTATTCCTATGGCTGTGGTTGTTTCTCCTAGAAGGAAGTAGATGATGGCTGCTGGTAGCCAAATCAATGCGGGTCCTATTCCTGGAATGAATGCTGAGAAGAAAATAAGTGTTGGAAGAAGCAGATAATATTTTGATCCTGCAAGCCAGAATCCTATTCCGGCGATGAAAAATTCGATTATTCCTATGAGTACTGAGCCGTATATGATTCCATTGGTCGCCTTTGCTATTTCTTTCGTTACTTTCGTTTTGTCCGAGACGGGGAGGTATTCCTTGATTTTTTCAGTGAAGTAATCCCAGTTGATGAGCATATAGTACATGCCGAAACCGGTTATCAGGAGACCTATGAGGAAGGAGGGGACGAAGTTAAACGCATAGGATATAATTCCTATTACGGCAAGAGTTATTTTTTCTATTAGCGCTTCTAACGGTATTTTTTCTAGAGGGATGTAGTGGCTGAGCGATTCTTTTATGTATGTGATTGTGTGTGGTGTGATGGAAGCATATGCTTGTTGTATAACTCCACCTATTAGTATAGCTATAGGAATAATTATGATGAGACCAGCTGCGATCATACATATGATTGCCGCTAGAGATTGAGGCATTTTTCTTGCTAGGCTTTTATAGAGCGGGAGGGAGAGATAGGCGAGGATGAATGCTGAAATGAGGGCAGTGAGATAGGGTTTTAGTATGAGGTAGGAGAGAAGAGTAAGGATTATAATTGAAGCCCAGAAGAGATATTTTCTAGCGGCTTTTTTATTCTCCTCTTTTTCTATCATTTAAGTATGGGGGAGATAAGGTTAATAAAGCTTCGCGTCGGTAGAATGGAATGGAAGAGTATTTCTTTTTATTTGGGTTGGCGGGAGTGTGGATTCTGTTTGCTATGATACAGGATTTGCGGTTTAGAGAGGTATCAAACTGGCTGAATTTTTCTTTGTTGGGATTTGCCCTTGCTTATCGGTTATTTTATAGTATTTTTAGCGGCGAGTACTGGTTTTTCGTATGGGGAGTTTTAGGGTTTGGTGTTTGTTTTTGTTTGGCAATGGTTTTTTATTATAGTCGAGCGTTTGCTGGAGGGGATGCAAAGTTGTTAATGAGTTTGGGAGCGGTACTGCCTATTAGCTCACTACGGGAGTTGGTTGTATTGCCTTTGGTGTTTGTGTTTCTGCTTTTCTTTTTGGGCATGGTGTGGAGTTTAGTGTATAGTTTAGTGATTGTTCATAAGCGACGGAAGCTGTTTGAGAAAGAGTTTGGGCTGTTTTTTGGTAGGAGTTATTGGTGGTTTTTCTTTGCTTTGCTCAGTGTTATTTTTGTAGGCATTAGTTTTCCTCTTTCTTGGTTGAAAGTGATTCTTATGTTGTTTATGTTGGTGCTTCCCTTTTTGTTTGTGTATTTGAAAGCGTTGGAGGGTTGTTTGATTCGGCGCGTTTCATATGGGAAGTTAACTGTAGGGGACTGGTTATTTGCAGATGTTCGTGTAGGGAGGAAAGTGATTGAGAAGAGCGTTCATGGACTTTCGGTTCGTGATATTCTTTTGTTGAGAAAGGCTCGAAAGTCAGTGTTGATTCGGGAAGGCATTCCGTTTGTTCCTGCCTTTTTATTTGCTTTTAGCGTTATGGTATGCGTCTGGGTAACCGGATGGTTGTCGATGCTTTTTTCTTTGTTAGGTTGATTCTTGGGAGTTTTTTTATTGGTTTGAGTGGTTTTGCTATTTTTTCTAGTTCTTCGGGGGTTATTTGAGTTCTTGGAGAGGAGAGTGAGATGGGAGTATCGTAGGATGGAAGGACGTTGAGGATTGATTCGTTGAATTTTAGTTCGGTGGCTAGATTTATTGCAGATGGTTTATATGTTTGTGTTATTCTTTTTGCTATTTTTTTCGCTAGAGAGAAGATTTGAGGTTGGAGGAGTTTGGGATCTTTTATGGGTTTTTTGGGAATTATGAGTGTGTGGGCTTTGGAGCAGGGAGAGATGTCTAGGACGGCGATGGCGTGTTTATTTTCATCGATCTTTGTTGATGGGATGTCACCGTCAATGATTGCTCTGAAGACGGGTTTTTGGGGTTTTTGCTGTTGTTTCTGTTCTTGAAGCATGAGTTCTAGGGCTTCAGGAGACATTTCGGCTATCTTTTGCTCGAATTCTTGCTTTTGTGATGGGGGGAGGTGTTGGACTTGTTTTAAGAGTTGGTGTTTGAGTTCTTTTTGTTGTTCGGGTGTGAGGGGCATGTGTTTTTCAGGGGATGGGGATTTATAGAGTTTATTACCTTCTGTTTTTTATTTTTCCTTAGATGAAACCGATGAATGCTCCGATGACGAAGTAGAAAGAAAAACTAATTATTATTCCAAGTGTAGGTTCCGTGTTAAATAATGATTTTGGTGCAATGAAAGCAGCAAGTAAAAGATAGCTTAGAATGTTTTTAATTGGCGACGTTTCATAACCTGTGAAAAGTATAAATAATATCCATGAAACTAAATATATTATTGATACTATCATACTGCCCTTGAGCCAGTAGGGCCAGTCACGCCATGCCATTCCATTATTTGAGAAATTAAGTTAATAAAGTTATGTTTAGCCGAATGCTCTTCTGTAATCTTCTATTGTAACTGAAGAGACGCCCGGTATTTTTGCGAATGCGGTTTCTACCATGTCGGTGCCTTTTTCTTCAGGAAGATCGGTTTTTACCATGAGTGCTTTGAGACCGAAGGCGACAGGTTTTTCTTCGAAGGATATGTTTTTTCCGCCTTCTTTTATGAGGAGGGTGTTCGCTTCTTCTTTTATTTTATTTAAGTCAGTGTCAGGAGATTCAGGCATTAGTTTTATTTTTAGTATTACTGTGGTCATTCTTGGAAAGGGGGCATGAGGGTTTTTAAGCTTATTGTGGTTTTGAGTTTATTATTTTATGAGATTCTTTTCTAATTTATCTATTCCTTCTTTGATATTTTTAACATCCGTTTTGATTTCTCTGACGTCTTTTTCTGTTTCAATTATTCTTTCCTTCATTGGTCCTAAATAGAATTGCCATATGGTGAATAGGCTTATTGGTACCGCAATGATAACCGAAGCGATCATAAAGAGAGTCATATTTGTTTATTTCTTACTTGTTTATATAGTTTAGGCTTGTTTTTCTGTGTAGGCCATGAGGATGAGGCCGACGACTGTGGCTATAAGGCCTTCGAGGGTGTGAGTAAGGTGTGATTCTTCGAGGGCATCTTCTCCATTGCCTGTGAGGGACTCGGCAACTTCGCCATGGGCGGCGTGAGGGAGGAGCATCCAGATAAGACCTAGGAAAAGGACTATTGAACCTAGAATATAGATTAGCTTCGCCTTGTTCTTTTGCATGGAAAAAAAAGAAAAAAAGAGTTTATAGAGTTATTGTTTACTTGCGCCGTAGTAGACTGCTAGTGAAACGATACCTATTGCAAGGTGTAAGATGGTTATACTCTGGTTTATATTTAACCATGTATTTAGGAGATCTCCTTCGGTATGACCAAGTCCAGGGATAAATCCTACAATACCAAGAATAATGCCTAACCAACCAATGACCATGTTGAACATCGGTCCTTCACCCTTGAGGCCTACATAGAGACCAATTAAACCGCCGATTAGGTGCAGTATTGTTTGTGGTGTATTTACAGTGAATATTGCACTCTCTCCTACGAGAGGATTTGAAACAAATCCAAGAATACCTACTAACAACAATGCTAGACCCAAAATCAGGGCAAATGTTTTTTGTACGCTCGCCATTATGTAGTACCTCCTTTCATCTGTTGAAGGTAGTAGTTTATAGGTGTGAGGCTATATAAATCTTTATAAATTAAAGGTGAGAGGGAAGGAAAAGATGGATAACTATACGTCGTTGGTTTCTCGGATTGCAGGAGCGGCGAAGCTGCCGGTTGAGGAGATAGAGCGAAAAGTAGAAGCGAAACGGGCGAAATTGTCGGGACTCGTATCTAAGGAAGGGGCAGCCCAGATTGTGGCCGCGGAGTTGGGTATTAATTTTGATCAAGAGCGGATGAAGTTGTCGGAGCTGGTGCAGGGTATGAAACGGGCTAATGTGGTGGGGAAGATTGTTCGTATTGATCCGGTTCGAAGTTTTTCAAAGAACGGGAAAGAGGGAAAAGTGGGACGACTACAGGTTGCTGATGATTCTTCTTTGGTTCAGGTGGTGTTGTGGGATATGCATCATATACAACTTTTGGAGAGTGGAGGGTTGAAGGAAGGTGAGGTGATTTCTATTTCTGGTGCGTCAGTTCGGAATGGAGAGTTGCATTTGAGCTCGTTTTCTGATCTGAAGAAGAGCACTGAGGTGATTGAAGGTGTGGTGACTATTAGACCAGTGGTTTCTCGAAAGTTGAGTGAGGTAAGGTCAGGAGAGCGGATGAAGAGCAGGGCAGTTATTGTACAAGTGTTTGATCCACGGTATTTTGAGGTGTGCCCTGAGTGTGGGAAACGGGTGGCCGAGGGACAGTGCGCTGTGCATGGGGCTGTGAAACCACAACAGCGCGCATTACTTAATGTGGTGTTGGATGATGGTAGTGAAACGCTTCGGGCAGTTTTATTTGGAGAGATGATTTATAAGTTGGGGGTGAGTATGGAGGATGTGTTTTCGTTAGAGCGATTTGCTGAGAAGAAGAAGGAATTGTTGGGAGAGGAGAAGATATTCACGGGAAATGTACGAACTAATGCTTTGTTTAATACGATTGAATTTACTATTGAGGGTGTGGAGGAAGTGAATGTGGATTTGTTGTTAAAAGAGTTGGAGTTGAAGGGATAAACATAACTTCTAACTCTTGCACCAATTTCTCTAGTTTTGCTAGAGTGGTTATTCTTTGTTCGTTTGACTGCGATAAGAATATTTCTTCATTTTCCTTTACTTTTTCTTGAATCTTTTCTTCATATTTTATATATGTTTTATATAACTGACCTTCTATTTCTTGATTATCTTTTTTTTTGATTTCGAGATATTTTATTAATTCAGGATCATTATTAGTTAGTTCTTTAAGTAGAGTCTGTAATTTTTCTGAGTATGGCCGTTTACCGTTAACAACTTGATTTATATAGCATCTCATAGAACCTATTGAGCCCGCTTCGTATTTCTTCCACGTTTTTTCAGCTAGTTCTGACTGTGAGTGTATTCCGTATTTTTCTAAATATATTCCTAATCCTTTAAAACTACTTGTCATGATTTTGCTCTTTTCCAAGAGTATTTAAATAGCAGTTCTCCTAAATGGGAGTATGAATATAGCTTTTGATTTTTTGGGATTGACCGAGCATGAGGTGTCTATTTATCAGATGCTTTTGGCTTCTCCTTTTTCTACGGGTTCTGAAATAAAGAAAATTACAGGTATATCTAACTCACGAGTGTATTCTGCACTTGATTCTTTAATTCAGAAAGGATTTGTTAGTTATAAGATAACTGCCCATGGGAGGTTATTTTCTGCAGTTGATCCTTCTGCTTTGACCGTTGCTGCTCAAGAGCGTGTGAAACAGATTGAATCTCTTGTTCCTACACTGCGAGCTTTACAATCTCATTCAAGAGATAGTACGACTAGCGTTATTTATGAGGGATTTCAAGGTTTTAAGAATGCCTTTAACGACATGGTTCAGGAGTGTCCTGTTGGAGAAATGATTTCAATTATTGGTTTTTCAAATCAAGCTTACAAGAGTGAGAAATTAAGATTACTCCTTAATGGTGTTAATACCCTGTCTCTGAAAAAGAAACACAAATTTAAGATGATTCTCGATAGCAAGCAGAATATTTTTTATACTGATCGCATGGTCGAAGGTATTTCTAATATACGCTTCATGAATAAGGGGTTTGTAAGTCCTGCTGCTATTGATATGTTTCTGGATAGGGTTTATATTTTTTTATGGGATGAGCAGCCCTATGCATTTATGATTCAGAACACGAATATTGCTAAGGGGTTTAAGAGTTATTTTAATTTCTTGTGGGGTATTGCTCAGCCGTACTAGTTTGCCAGTAGGGGACTTATATATTCAGATTTTCTTAACGGAGGAAGTGGTTGAGAAATTTTCTTGTTTTTTGATTCTACGACTAGTACAATGAATAATGCGTTTCTGAATTCTTTGTATTCTATGTACGCATCTTTTAAATTTTTTAAAAATTCTTTGTCTATTTCTTTGTTAAATATGTTGAGGAATTCGCTTGCATAAAATATTTCTATTCCGATAACTTTTCCTTCCCTATTTAGGTCTAAGATAATATCTTCTGAAGATTCTACACTTTCTTCTACTTCTTCTAGAGCATTCCAAATATAGAGAACATCGTCTTCTACATCGTATTCAAACTTGTATTTGTCCATGTTTTTTCTATGTTATTTCTGTATTTAAACCCTTATTTCTGTATTTCTTTAATGTTTTTCTACCTAGTGGAAATACGGTTATGATTCTTATTTTGTTATCTCGGAAGGTTATTACATATTTTCTTCCCTTTTTTCTGCCATATATGAAAAACAGACCGTATCGTATTTCATTATCTTTTACCTGTTTTTCAACCAGAATAAGATGATTACAACTCATTATTTCAGTTTCTACTTGTTCTTTAGCTGCTTTTATCCTGGAAAGCAGTATTTCAAGTGATTTACCAAAAATTATATCTTCTTTTTTATATTCTCTTACTTTCTTTTTGAATTGCTTTACATCTTCTTTTAGCATACTTGATTAGTTTCTTTGGATTTATATATTGCTGGTTTTGTTATCTTGAAAAGTGGTGATTTTCGATAGATTTAATTATTTGGTTTTTTTGGAGAATGTATGATTATGCGGACGCATCTGGCGATGAATGTGGCAGTTATGTTGTTCTTTTTGCCTTTTGTAGAGCAGTTTTGGGTGTTTATTCCAGTCTTTTTGTTTGCGACGCTTTTGCCCGATGTTGATTCTGGATTCTCGTATTTGGGGAAGAAACCTCTTTTTAGGCCTTTGAATTACTTTGTGAAGCATCGAGGGTTTTTTCATAGTTTAACGTTTGCTGCGCTTTTGGGTTTCGTGTTGGCGTTTTATTATCCTGTTTTGGCGTTTCCGTTCTTTTTAGGGTATTCGTTTCACTTAGTTGCAGATAGTTTTACCGTTGAGGGTATTCGGCCGTTTTGGCCGTTGAAAGGAGAGGTCTCGGGGAGTTTGCGAGTCGGTGGGACAGTTGAAGATGGTTTGTTTTTGTTTTTTGTGGTTATTGATATTTTGATGGTTGTATTGTATTTTCTTAGGTAGACTATATATTATTATTATTATTATTTCTAAATTGTGTTTACTATTCTTTTTTGCTCTTTTATTCCTCTAATAATGCCTATGACTGTGCTTATAATAACTATTGGAAGTCCGATGTATAGTCCTAAAATGTAATATATTAGTCCTCCCCAATCAGATGAATTGATTAGTCCGATATATGAAATTAAAAAGAATGGCCAAAATGTTATGCTAAACCATTTTGAAGTTTTTTTAAGCCAAATTGGTGATGTGGAATCAAAATAAATATATGTTATTGTTAAGGGAAATATACCAATCATTAAGAAACTTATTAAGTCTGTTAACCATAGATTATTTGGTGTTGCTAATTCATATACAAAACCCCTATTATTTATTGCTAATAGACAGGCAGATGTTAAAAATCCCCAACTCAATATCTTTATCCATCGATTTTTCCATATATCATTGAATAAAAAACCAACAATAATTGAAACTATAAGACCCACAATTAGTCCCATTTGTGTTGCTTCAGCCCAATCGAAACCTTTGTCTGTTAGGAACTTAAGAAAGAACATAACAATGATAAAAGAGAAATAAAAAATAGCTGCTTGCCAGTTGAAATATTTTTTTAAATCCATCTTTTTTTGTTGTACTTAATTTATCTCTCATGGCGTTAGCTCTTTATAAATTGTTCTTATATGCTTGGATGTGTATGCTTGAGGAGTGGAATGTTTATATAGCTGATGCAGGTTTTGTTTGTATGGCTGTAAAGAGTGAGAAGGAGAAAGAGAGTACCGAGGAAGCGGTGTTGAAGGTTGAGGAGCCGAAGTTAACTGATATTCCAGGTATTGGTCCGGGTATTGCGGCGAAACTTGAGGCTGCTGGGGTGTATGATTTGATGGGCTTGGCGGTAATGAGTCCGGTTGCGCTTTCTGAGATGGCTGGTGTGGGGGAGACTGTAGCACGGAAGGCTATTCAGGCGGCACGAGGATTGTTGAAGTTAGGTTTTATGGATGGGGTGGAGTTTGCGAAACGACGAGAGGATGTGGGTTATATTTCGACTGGTTCGACGCAGTTGAATGCGCTTCTGGGAGGAAAGGGGGTTGAGACGAGGTCGTTGACCGAAGCGTATGGGGCCTTTGGTTGCGGGAAAACACAATTGGCTTTGACTTTGGCGGTGAATGTACAATTGCCTAAAGAACAGGGAGGTCTTGGAGGGAAAGCGGTGTTTATTGATACTGAGGGTACGTTTCGACCGTCTCGAATCAAACAAATTGCCGAAGCTATTGGGGCGCAGGCTGATAAAGTTCTGAAGAATATTTTGGTTGCGCGTGCCTTTAATTCTGATCATCAGATTTTGTTGATTGATAAAATTTCTGAGTTGATTAAGGAGGGTGAGCCGATTAAGCTGGTGATTATTGATTCGTTGACTGCACATTTTCGGGCTGAGTTTGCCGGTAGAGGACAGTTGGCTGATCGGCAGCAGAAGTTGAATCGTTATTTACATAACCTTATTCGAATGGCTGAGCAGCATAATATTGCTGTGTATTTGACGAATCAGGTTATGGCTAATCCCGGCATGATGTTTGGGGATCCGACGACAGCGATTGGAGGTCATATCGTGGGCCACGCATGTTTGACTGGAGATAGTTTAATCCAGTTGGCAGATGGTAGTATACAGGAAATACAAGGAATGCAACAGCAGAGAGTCATGTCAGGGCAATTTTCGGATTTTAAAATAAACGCGGCTGAAAGTGAACAGGTTTTTGTTAATCCAGATGTTACAGAAGTTTATACTCTTACAACAACTAATCAGATACAATGCTCTTCACTTCATCGATTTTTTAGCATTGAAGATTTTAGCATTGTAGAGAAAGAAGCAAAAGACTTAAAAGTTGGAGATTTTGTCGCTCAGGCTGGAAGGATTAGTATTGAAGGAGAGGAAAGAAAGATTCCTGAGTTTAAGGTTAAAAAAATAGGTGGTCTCTCCAAAGAAAGTGCTCATTTTGTAAAGGAGCTATTGCATGAGAAAGGTATTTCTAGGGAAGAGATTTGTGAAAAAATAGGAATAGCTCCTCGGCATTTTAGGCGAGTTTTGAACCAGGATTATTCCACCTCCTGGGACGTGTTGGAGAGCCTTCAGCGTTATGTTGGAAATGGGCAGGTTCTGCAATTATTACCTCTTTTTAGTAACAAGCATAAGGATCTTAGGATTCCTGATTTTTTGGATTGGAGAGTGGCACAGCTATTTGGTTATTTCTGGGGAGATGGTAATTTTGAAGATAGAGGATTACGATTTAGAGATGCCCGGGTTGAGGTTTTGGAGGTTTACAATGGCTTTTTTAGAGATTGTTTTGGTATAGATGGAAAAATCAGTAAAATGAGTACCAAAAATTGTTATACTTTGGATATTAATTCTAAGGAAATTAGAGATTTATTTGAATTGCTATTGCCGGACGTTTTGCAGGAGATTGGTAAATCTAAACTTGAAGTTGTCAAGGGATTTATTAAAGGCTTTTTTGATGCAGAAGGTCATATTAATAAAAAAAGAGCATATGTTAGTGTTGTGCAGAAGGATGAGAAGATATTGAGATATTTACAGCTCTTTTTATTACGGGCAGGCATACGTTCGACTATTAAGTTTGGGATTGGGAGTAAGAAAATGAATATTCTGAGGATTATAGATAAGGACGTTAAGAGCTATCTGGCTATAGGGTTCAGTGCACCTGATAAGCAGAAGACTCTCGTTGAAAAGATTAGAGAACATGAACAGAGTTATTCGTATGAAATGATGCCTATACGACGGAAGGCATTACGATTATTATTGGAACAATGTGGTTTGAAGTATTCCACTATACTTAAGCCTAGATCTCTTATGTATCATTGGGTTAGCAAAATTGAACTGAAACGCGCTTTTGAGCGTTTGATGCAGTGTGCTATTACTGATAGACAGCTTAGACAAAAAGTGGCTTTTATAGAGAAGTTGTTGACTGGAGAGATTGTTTTTGAAAAAATAAGAAACATACAGATACAGCATTCTAAGGGGGCGTTGTTTTACGACTTTTCTGTACCTACTAAGGAAAATTACGTTGCCAATGGTTTTATTGTTCACAATTCTACGTATCGGATGTATTTCCGACGAGGAAAAGCGGGAAGTAGAGTGGCTAAGATGATCGATTCTCCTAACTTGCCTGAGAATGAGGCTCAGTTTTTTGTGACGGAAGCGGGTGTTAGAGATGAAGGATAATAAAGAATTATTGCGCACAATGGTTTCTGTTATAAATCAAGAGTTATCTAGTCAAGGATATATGTTTGGTTCTGAATCTCCTTATTTATCTGGTGGAGATAGTTGCCTTTTTTCAGTAGGGGATTTTCCTAATTGGCCAGCATATGAGTTCTATTATGATGGAACACACTTGGCGATTAAACTTAATGATCTTTATGAGAGAGATTTTAAACATTCTAATCTAACTGTTTTTGAGCAACGGGTTAAGGAGAAATTGGGACTGGAAAGGGTTTGTTTGTTGTTGAAGGGAATCGAAGTACCTTCTTTTTTCCCGAAGGCTAAGGAGTAGCTATGAAATCTTCCTTGTTTATTGCTGAGGATTTTTACAAAGATCCTTTATCAGTACGATGGGACGCTTTGAAAGGGATTGAGTCTCATGGTATTTATGAAACGGGGTTTTCTGGACGATTAATTGGGAAGTTTGAGTCTATTATTGGTGAACCGATAACCAAGTATGGTTCGGTGAATGACCGATATATGAAATCAAATGGTGCTTTTACTATGTTTCATTTGGGGCAGCATCGTTCTCGTCATTTTGCTTCGTCTATTCATCATGATCAAGGAGCGTATGAGTTTGTGGGCTTGGTTTATTTGAGTCCCAGCGCACCTTATGAGGCAGGTACTTCTTTTTGGGAGCATAAAGAGACAGGACTGTTTTCATATCCTAGTCCAAGCGATGCTCGGAGGTTGGGTTATTCTATTTCTGAGTTGGTCGCTCTCCTTGCTAGGGATGGAGGAAATAGAATGAAATGGAATGAATTGGATAGAGTTGGTAACAAGTTTAATCGTGCTGTGGTGTTTAGAGCTGCTCGTTTACATTCGGCTAGTAGGATTTTTGGAGGGAATAATAGAACGGGGAGATTGACTCAGACTTTTAATTTTAGTACGTTATAACTTTTACCTCTTAGGAAGTTTTAAATTGGTTGTTTTTTTGTTATTGGTATGAATTGGTTGTCTTCTGGTTTTGATGCAGGGAAGTTGCGAAAGGCGTTTGGTTCGAGTAAGCCTTTTCCGCATGTGCTGATTACGGATTTGCTTGTGGGGGGGAGAGCGAGGGAGTTGGCTGTTGCTTTACAGAAGCTTGAGTTTGAGGAGAAGGAGAGCGATTTGTTTCATTTGTGGCAGACGATTGATTTTAGTTCGTTGCGGAAGGGCGTATTGAAGGATTTTTATGATTTTATGAGGGGGAAGGCATTTTTGGATTTTATGGGGAAGATTACGGGCATGCAATTTTCTGGGGAGATTGATATGGCTGGGAGTTTGTATAGAGATACGAACTTTCTTTTGTGTCATGATGATCAGCTCGAAGGCAGGAAGTTAGCTTTCATTTATTATGTGAGTGAGGATTTTTCTTTGGCGGATGGAGGGAGTTTGGATTTGTTTGGAGATAAGCAGGGACATCCTGGTGGCTTGATTAAACGGTATCCACCGTTGTTTAATTCTCTGCTTATTTTTAAGGTGTCTCCGAAGAGCTGGCATGCGGTTTCAGAGGTTATTGGGAGAGAAAGGTATGCGATTGGGGGGTGGTTACATTGAGGGGAGTGTTTGTGCAGTCGATGAAGGAGATTGCTGAGGCATTTGGAAAAGAGAGGGTGGTGAAACTTCAGGATTTTTTTGAGAAAGAGGTGTATGAGCACTTGTTTAAGGAGATGCAGAAGGGGAAGAAGGTATGGGTGCCGGATATGCATCGGTATGAGTTATTGTCTGTTCGTTTGTCTGCGTTTGATGCGTCTTTTAGGAAGTGGTTGGAGGGAGTTTTGGGGAAGAAGGTTAAGGATTGGGAGATTAGTGTTCGGCGATTTGGTGCGGGAGATTATACGGTGGTGCACGATTCGGTGATTGAGGGAGGCATACGGTTTTTTCTATTTGTTTCTGGGGAGTGGGATTCTGCTTTTGGGGGTAGCGTGGTGTTACGGGGAGAGCGGCCGGTTATTTTTCCTGTTGAAGGTAATTGTTTTGTGTTGATTGATTCGGAGGAACGGGGGTTTGTGCAGTATGTGAATCATCATGTGGGGAAGGAGAAGTTTGTATTGGTTGAAGGGATTGTTGTGTAGAATGTAACACGCTCCAGATTACTTAACATCAAAAACCATTGGTTTTTGAGTGCTCTCAAGAATTAGTAAATTCTTGAAGTCCTAAGGATTAACTCCCTGACTTTTTCCTCAAATCTATCACATAGCCAAGATTTTTAGGAGTTAATTTCTCGATCAAATTTCTATGCGCTTGTTCAGAACTTTCGAGTCGTGCTATTGCTTCTTGAGCTTTTTTAGGGTCAACATCTCTAAAAGAAGAATAAACTATTTTTCTAATATCTGGATGGTTTTGTCTGTTTTCTCCGTTAACTGGTCTTGAATATCCTTCTAAAGAAGTTCTAACTGGAACTCCCGTTAATGTTAAAATATTAATTAATGCACCTAAATCAATATGAGCAGATATAGGGATATGGTAATCTATTGGAGTAAAACCATTTTCTTCACCATAAAATAAATTTCTAGCATGAGATTCAAAAACCACGCCCTTATCTTGCATTTTAACTAAAGTGTCAAATAAGTCTCTTAATTGATTTGGAGTATATCTCAAGATTCCAGTTTTAAATTCTTCAGATTTTTCATTCAAAAGATGCCCATTTGCTAATTCAGTAACTAAGACCTGTTCTCTAGAGTCATAATCTATAATTTGCTGAGTTCTGGGAATATCTTTAACTCTTCTTAATGCTTCCACTTCATTTTCAGGATGACGCTCATGATATCCTTTATAAAATTTGTAAACTAGAGTTCCATCTGTATAGACCTCTTGTCCAAGTGGTTTCAAGTCTTCTTTTGTAGGAATTTTCATATTAATTAAAGTTAGAATGGATATTTAAATCTTACTATATGTTACTACTTTATAATAACACTATATAAGAGTTATACACTCTTCCGGAGCAGTTAACTTTTTGGTTCAAAGAAGTCGTGAAGTGGTGAAGCAGCGAACTATAAACCTCGTTAGTTATTCGGTTTGTGTTGGTATCTTAATCCTAAGGATTAATGCTCTCACGAGATGTTTAACCTTAGGTTACTCTTCATCTTTTAAAATCTAATCATATATATTTTTTCTGTGCCCCACTTTTAAAATTTGTATTGTCTCTTTTTCAATAAAAAAAATAACCCTATAATCACCCACTCTTAATCTAAAATCACTACTACCCTTTAATCTTTTTATGTCTTTAGAAAATGGGTTTTCAGATAATTCTTCAATTTTTTTAACAATTCTTCTCGTTATAGAACTTTCAATTTTTTCTATATTTTTTAATGCATTTTCTTTCCATTCTATAGTATACATTATAGTCCAAGTCTTTTTTTGACTTCAGCATGCGAAATACTTTTTCCTTTTCTTGCTTCTTCTATTTCTTGTCTTGTCTTTTCATTTACTTCCAAGTCATCTTCTATCATTCTTTCAATTACGTCGTTATATGTTTCTCTTTCTATCATTTTCATCCGATCTAAGACTGTTTTTACATTATCTGAAATTTGTATTGTTGTTGCCATTTTATAACTCCTTATAATCTATTGTAAGTAGTTATAGTATTTAAATTTTTTGTTTTTTATACATAAGATTACTTAGTCCTAAGGATTAATGCCCCCACAATGTCATTAAGTTAAGCTTTTCTAAATAATAAAAACATTTATATACTAAGAGCTCTTAAGAGCTCTATGAAAAGGATAGATGTCAAGAAAAATGTATTGACCTTGAAAGATGATAATGTTATAGA